>OIYS01000301.1_pt1 | contig 37037 bp, 38 predicted proteins | sample 1588271 | NCBI WGS metagenome assembly OIYS01 (sample SAMN03283286) | human gut metagenome | biome: human-associated habitat; material: feces | host: Homo sapiens | place: Peru | collected 2012
CTTCTGCTTCGCAGAGGTGTCCACCGGACACCCGCACCCTTTACACAAGGGAGCCGATTTACTTTTCATACCAATAAATTCTTGAAGTATTAAAAAAAATATGATATAATTCTTTATTATGGAATAGTAAAGGTGGGCGGACAGTGCGTATTTTGGGAATAGACCCCGGCTATGCCACAATAGGCTACGGAATTATAGATTATTTTCGCGGCAGATTTTCGGTTGTAGGCTTCGGGGCGATAACCACAAAGGCGGGTCTGTCTTTTGAAACAAGGCTTCGCAATATATATGATGATATGAATACGGTAATAGAAAAGTACAAGCCCGACGATATGTCGATAGAAAAGCTGTATTTCAACACCAACACTACAACCGCGATAGACGTAGCGCAGGCAAGGGGAGTAATTGTGCTTTCCGCCGCGCAAAACGGACTTAATATATCTGAGTACACCCCCTTGCAGGTAAAGCAGGCTATAACCGGCTACGGCAGGGCGGAAAAACGGCAGGTTATGGAAATGATTAAGAGCTTTTTAAACCTTGAAAAGGTGCCGAAGCCCGACGACACCGCCGACGCGCTTGCGCTTGCGGTTTGCCACGCAAATTATTCGGGTACCGATTATTCACGATTATATAAGGAGGCGGGAAGATGATTGCGTCTTTAAGAGGAAAGCTGATATATACCGATAATACCTCGGCGGTGGTAGAGTGCGGCGGCGTGGGTCTTCGCTGCACCGTTACGAAAAACACGCTTTACCGCCTGCCGCCAAAGGGCAGCGAGGTATTTTTATACACGCACTTAGCGGTGCGCGAGGATTCGCTTGACCTTTATGGGTTTGAGAGCGAAGCGGAGCTTAACGCTTTTAAGCTGATAACCTCGGTAAACGGGGTGGGCGCAAAGCTGGGCATTGCCATTCTTTCGGAATTTGAGGCGGATAGGCTCACCGTTTACATTGCAAGCGGCGACGCAAAGGCGCTTACCGCGGCGGCGGGGGTCGGCATAAAATTGGCGCAGCGAATAGTGCTTGAATTAAAGGACAAGGTGGGCGCTATTGCGGAAGACGGCGAGGATATAAAGGCTATAGGCAACGCCGCGGCGCACACAAACTCATCAGAGGCGGTGGCGGCGCTTGTGTCGCTCGGCTATTCGCAGGGTGAGGCGTCGCTTGCAGTGGGCAGGCTCGACCAGACGCTGCCCGCCGAAGAGCTTATAAAGCAAGCGCTTAAATCCCTTGCAAGGAGGATATAACCCTTGATAGAACAGGAAATGGATTTTGAAAACCGCATTGTAGCCCCCGAGTACGATTATAAAGAGGACGAGGCGGAATTATCCCTGCGCCCTAAAACCCTTAACGAATATATAGGGCAGAAAAAGGCTAAGGAAAATTTGAGCATATACATTAAAGCGGCGCTCGGCAGGCACGAATCGCTCGACCATGTGCTGCTTTACGGCCCGCCGGGGCTCGGTAAAACCACCCTCTCGGGCATTATTGCAAAGGAAATGGGGGTAAACCTGCGCGTGACCTCGGGCCCCGCAATTGAAAAACAGGGCGATTTGGTGGCAATACTTACATCCCTCAACGAGGGCGACGTGCTTTTTATAGACGAAATTCACCGCCTGCCGCGGAATGTTGAGGAAATTCTGTACCCCGCAATGGAAGACTTCTCACTCGATATTATCCTCGGTAAAGGTCCCTCGGCGCGGTCTATTAGGCTTGACGTGCCGCATTTCACCCTTGTGGGCGCTACTACCCGTTCGGGGCAGCTTACCGCCCCTTTGCGCGACCGTTTCGGGGTGCTGCTGCGTTTGGAGCTTTACACCCCCGAGGAGCTTGCGCAGATAATAACCCGCTCGGCGGGAATTTTGGGCATTGAAATAGAAAAAGACGGCGCGCTCGAAATAGCCTCGCGCTCGCGCGGTACGCCGCGTATTGCTAATCGCCTGCTTAAACGCGTGCGGGATATTGCGCAGGTGGAATTTGAGGGCGATATTACCGAAGAGGTGGCGCGCGCCGCCCTTGCAAGGTTTGAAATTGACGAATTAGGTCTTGACGATTTCGACCGCAAAATGCTTACAACCATAATAACCAACTACTCGGGCGGACCCGTTGGGCTTGATACCCTTGCCGCCGCGGTGGGTGAGGAAGCCGTAACGATAGAAGACGTGTACGAGCCTTATTTAATGCAGATAGGCTTTTTAACGCGTACCGCGCGCGGCAGGTGCGTTACCGCCTTAGCATATGACCATTTAGGGATTAGGCGGAGCGAAAACGCCGCGCAGCAATCAATTTTTTAAGGAGTGTTTATAATGGGCAGATTATTCGGAACAGACGGCGCAAGAGGTATTGCAAACAAGGAGCTTAACTGCGAGCTTGCCATGAATATAGGCAGAGCGGCGGCTTATGTGCTTACCGAAAAGACTACGGAAAAACCCAAGGTGTTAATCGGTAAGGACACCCGCGTTTCTTCAAATATGCTTGAAATGGCGCTGGCGGCGGGGCTTTGCTCTGTCGGGGCGGACGTTGTGCTTGTGGGCTTTGTTCCTACGCCCGCAATCGCATATCTTGTAAAGGATAGGGAAGCGGACGCGGGAATTATGATTTCCGCCTCGCACAACCCCTGCGAATATAACGGAATAAAGATATTCGACGGCAACGGTTTTAAGCTGCCCGACGCGCTTGAAGAAGAAATTGAGGCGCTTGTGCTTGATGATATGAGCCCTGTTGAGTTCCCCGTGGGCGGCGATGTGGGCAGCGTTTTTGCGCGCTACGATTATGTTGATTTATATATCGACCACCTTGTTCGGTCTGTAAGAGCCGACCTCACAGGTATGAAAATAGCCATTGACTGCGCAAACGGCTGCGCATCCTACACCGCTGAAAAATTCTTTAAAAAGCTGGGTGCCGACGTGCATATGATGCACGATAATCCCAACGGGGTTAATATAAACGCGCGCTGCGGCTCAACCCATATGGAAGACCTTATCGACTATGTAAACGGTCACAGCGTTGATTTAGGGCTGGCTTTTGACGGTGACTCCGACCGCTGCTTAGCAGTGGACGAAAACGGCAAGCTGATAGACGGCGACCGCATGATAGCCGTTTTTGCGCTGGATATGAAAAACAAGGGCATTTTAAAGGACGATACCGCCGTGGTAACGGTTATGACCAATATGGGCTTTAAGCGCTTTGCCGAGGCTAACGGAATTACCGTTCTTGAAACCAAGGTTGGCGACCGCTATGTGCTTGAAGAAATGCTGAAACACGACTACAAGATAGGCGGCGAGCAATCGGGGCATATCATATTCAAAAACTTTGCAACCACGGGCGACGGTCAGTTATCGGGCGCAATGCTCGCGTCTATTATATCGTCCTCGGGCAAGTCGGCTTCCGAAATAGCTTCGGTTATGACAGTACTGCCGCAGACTCTTGTTAATATTACCGCCTCGCCCGAGCTTAAAGACAAGCTTAATACGGATAAGGAAATTGTGGGCGCTATCGACGAGGTTAAAAAGACCCTCGGTAAGCGCGGCAGAATACTTGTGCGCGCCTCGGGCACCGAGCCGCTTATACGCGTAATGCTTGAGGGCGACGACATTGTGGAAATTAAGCGCCTTGCAAAGCAGGTTGCGAAAGTAATTGAGGGAAAAGCATAAATGAGAACCGTCACGGGATTTGACGATTACGAGCTTATAGACGCAGACGCGGGCGAGCGGCTTGAACGCTGGGGCGATATTATTCTTATTCGCCCCGACCCGCAGATAATATGGTCGGGTGCTCGCGCGGATAAACGTTGGAACAGCGCAAATGCAATATACCACCGCTCAAAAAGCGGCGGCGGATATTGGGAAACCCTTAAAAAAGTGCCCGACGTTTGGAGTATTGATTATAAGGGGCTTACATTCCGCCTAAAGCCCATGGGCTTTAAGCACACGGGGCTTTTCCCCGAGCAGGCGGTAAACTGGGATTTAGCGGCTGAAATTATTAAAAACGCCGACCGTCAGCTATCCGTTTTAAACCTTTTCGCATACACAGGCGGCGCTACCGTCGCATGCCTTAAAGCGGGGGCGAAAGTGACCCATGTTGACGCTTCAAAGGGTATGGTGCAGTGGGCAAAGGAAAACGCGGCGGCAAGCGGGCTTATCGCTAAACCCGTCCGTTGGCTTGTGGACGATTGCCTTAAATTTGTAAAGCGCGAGGTGCGCCGCGGCAATAAGTACGACGCGGTTATAATGGACCCGCCCTCTTACGGCAGAGGACCCGACGGCGAGGTTTGGAAATTGGAGCAGCAGCTTGAGGAGCTTTTAGCCGAGACCGGCAAGCTGTTATCCGATAACGCGGAGTTCTTCTTCCTTAATTCCTACACGGGCGGGCTTTCGCCCTCAATACTCAATTACATGGTAAGCCGCTATGTAATAAAGAACCGCCCGGGCGGGGTTACAACCGATGAAATAGGGCTTTATGTAACCGATAAAAAAATCAGCCTGCCCGCGGGTAATACTACTGTTTGGATAAGAGAAAATGGATAATATAATCGAAGTTAAAAACGTGACCTATGAATACACCGACGAGGAAAAGACCTTTGCCGCGGTTAAAAATTTATCGCTTAATATAGAGCGCGGCAGCTTTACGGTTATTTTGGGTCACAACGGTTCGGGAAAATCCACCCTTGCGAAAATGCTCAACGGCTTAAATAAGCCCACCTCGGGCGACGTTTTTGCCGACGGCATTAACACAAAGGACGAGGAGACCGAGATTGAGGTGAAACGCAAGGTGGGTATGGTTTTTCAAAACCCCGATAACCAGATAATCGCCTCAATTGTGGAAGAAGACGTGGCTTTCGGCCCCGAAAACCTCGGTATTCCGCCAAAGGAAATTGAGAAAAGGGTAGAGGACGCGCTAAAAGCCGTTGATATGTGGGAGTTCAGAAAATCAACTCCGCACCATTTATCGGGCGGACAAAAGCAGCGAATAGCCATAGCGGGAATAATAGCAATGCAGCCCGAGTGTTTGGTGCTGGACGAGCCTACCGCAATGCTAGACCCTAAAGGCAGGGCGGAGATAATATCAACTCTCCACCGTTTGAACCGCGATAAGGGGATAACCGTGGTGCTTATAACCCACTATATGGAAGAGGCGGAAAACGCCGACCGCGTTATAGTGATGAACGACGGTGAAATTATAGCCGACGATAAACCCAAGGTTATTTTTTCGGACGTTGAACGCCTGAAAAAAGTGGGGCTTGACGTACCGCAGACCGCCGAGCTTTTGTATAATTTAAAGAAAAACGGCTTTGCCGTTGATACCCACGCGCTTTCTATAAAAGAAACAGCCGAGCAAATAATATCGGCGCTTCATTCGGAGGAAAAGTAGTTTGTCAGTTTTAGAGGTAAAAAATCTTACCCACACTTATGACGGAAATACACCGTTTGTAAACGATGCGGTAAAGGGCGTATCGTTTGCCGCCGAAAAGGGCGAAATAATAGGTATTATCGGTCATACGGGGTCGGGTAAATCAACCCTTGTGCAGCACCTTAACGGGCTGCTTAAACCCACCTCGGGCGAGATACTGGTTGACGATAAAAACATATGGGAAAACCCGAAAGAAATACGTAAAATACGCTCTAAGGTGGGGCTTGTGTTCCAATACCCCGAATACCAGCTTTTTGAAGAAACCGTGTTTAAAGACGTGGCTTTCGGCCCCTCAAATATGGGGCTTTCGGGCGAGGAGCTTGAAACAAGAGTGCTTGATACCTGCCGCCTTGTGGGTATTCGTGATGAATATCTTCAAAAATCCCCCTTTGATTTATCGGGCGGGGAAAAGCGGCGCGTGGCTATTGCGGGCGTTATGGCAATGCGCCCCGAAATAATCGTGTTCGACGAGCCGACTGCCGGGCTTGACCCCAAAGGGCGCGAGGACGTTATGAAAATAATATTCGATTACCGTTTAGCTACCTCTGCCACCGTTATTGTAATATCTCACAGCATGGAGGATATGGCGGTGCTGGCGGATAAGTTGCTTGTTATGAACAAGGGCTGCCTGTTTATGTTTGATACGGTGGAAAACGTCTTTAAAAACGGCGATAAACTGCGCGAAATAGGCTTAAACGTTCCTATTGTCACCCGCGTTTTTTATGAGCTTAAAGCCGCGGGGATTTGTGTGCCGGACGATGTTTTCACGGTGGAACGCGCCGTAAAGGTGCTGGCTGATATGAAAGCGAGGGCGCGCAATGCTTAAAGATATTACTTTCGGTCAGTATTATGAGGGTCGCTCGGTTATTCACAAAACCGACCCGCGCGTTAAAATATTGCTTATGATACTGTTTATAGTATTTGTTTTTTTAGCAAAAAACGCTTATGCGCTCGCCTTTGCGGGGGCGTCCGTACTTGCGGTTATGCTTATTTCCCGCGTGCCGATAAGGCTTTACCTTAAAAACATAAAGGCTATTTTGCCCGTGCTTATTTTCACGGCGATTATAAACGTTTTTTACGGCGAGGGTGAAACGCTTATACGCCTATGGAAACTGACTGTTACCACGGGCGGCGTTTACCGCGCGTTATTTATGGCGGCGAGAATTATAATGCTTATATTCATAAGCGGGGCGCTTACTTACACCACAACGCCGAACGATTTAACTGACGCTATAGAAAGCCTGCTTTCGCCTCTTAAATTTATAGGGCTTAAAAACGCGGTGCACACGCTTGCCATGATGATGACCATTGCTTTAAGGTTTATACCCACGCTTATAGAAGAGGCGGAAAAGATAATGAACGCGCAAAAGGCGAGGGGAGCCGACCTTGAAAACGGAAAGCTGAAAGACAGAGTGAAAGCCCTTATACCTATTTTAATACCGCTTTTAATATCGGCGGTGCGCAGGGCTTACGAGCTTGCCGAGGCTATGGAGTGCCGCTGCTACAACGGCGGCGAGGGCAGAACCCGCATGAAACAAATGCACCTTAAATCCTGCGACCTTTGGGTATCGCTTGTGTCTGTCGCTATGTGCGGCGGGGTAATAGCCCTTAACATACTTCTATAGAAAGGTAAGACAGCTGTGAAACGAATGTTGCTTACAATCGCATATGACGGCACGGCGTTTCACGGCTGGCAGGTGCAGCCTAACGGCATAACCGTGCAGGAAACGCTGCAAAACGCGCTTGAAAAGCTGCTCGGCACCCGCCCCGCGGTCACGGGGTGCAGCCGCACCGACGCGGGCGTTCACGCGCGGGAATTTTGCTGCCATTTCGACTGTGATGGAAAATTCCCCGAAAACGCCTTTTTGCGGGGGCTTGATTCCCTTTTGCCGCCTGATATTGCGGTAAAAGGCGTAAAAAGGGTTGCAAACGATTTTCACGCGCGGTATAATGCCTGTGGTAAGACCTACGCTTATTACATTTTAAACAGCCAAAAAAGAGACCCGTTTTTATCGCGCTACTCTTGGCAGATTGAAAGACCGCTTGATTTAGAGAAGATAAACCGCTTTTGCGGGCAGATTACAGGCGAGCATGATTTTTATGCCTTTTCTTCATCGGGCAGGTCGGTAGAGGATACCGTGAGGTGCGTCAGCTTTTGCAAAGCGGAGCGGCAGGGCGATACGGTAATACTTAAAATCACCGCGAACGGCTTTCTTTACAATATGGTGCGGATAATCGTCGGAACGGCGGTAGCAATATCAGACGGGCGGTGTTTATTACCGCAGGACAGCCGCATTTTTGAAGAAAAAAAGCGCACGCTCGCGGGAGATACCGCGCCGCCGCAGGGCTTGTTTCTTGAAAAAATTATATATCCGGGGGATGAAAATGCCTGAATACAGAAAAAAGCGGGTGAACCGCTTTAAGCCGGCGCCGCGCCGCAAAAAAAAGCCGATAGAAGCGGCGGAAGACATTAAAATGTCCCCGACCGAAAAGCGCGGCAAAAAAACCGAAAAAGCGGCAAAAGAAGAAAATAACGAAATACCGCTGCGCGTTGTAAACGGCAAAAAGCTGGAAAGACGGCGCAAAACCAAAATTCTTATTTCCGCTGCGGCAATTACAGCCCTTATTTTAACGGTTATACACATTATTTTGCCCGTAGGAATTACGGAAAACCTTGAAAATCTTGTTTTGCTCATAGGCAACGGCTCATACCCCATAAACCTTGAAAGCAGCGATACGCTGAACACTGTGTCCCGCGGGATGTACTACTATGTTTTAACCGATACCCGCCTTAACGCTTTTACAAACGGCGGCAAGGAGATATATTCGCACTCCCACGGCTTTGAAAGCCCTGTTATGAAGACCTCGGCTACCAGAGCTATGGTTTTCGACCAAGGGGGGAACGAGGCGTATATTTATAATTTAAAGGAGCAGAAGCAGAGCCTTAAAACGGATACGGAAATTATTAACGCCGCAATATCCGATTCGGGCGTATACGCCGTAATAACCCGCTCGGAATCCTATGCCTCGGTAGTAACCGTTTACTCAAAGGGCGGCAAAAAGATATACACATGGTATTCTTCATCCGATACGGTGAACAACGTAGCAATAGCACCGAACGGCAAAAAAATTGCAATAACGGCGTTTAATGCGGCAAACGGTAAGTTTAATTCAAAAATTTGTATTCTTAATTTCAATTCGGCAAACCCAATAAACACCGTGAATATTGAGGGCGGACCGATAATGACCCTTGAAAGTTTTCACCGCGCGGGCTTTATTGCCGCAACCGAAAATAAGCTTTATTTTACCGATTGGTCGGGCAAGGGCAGCAGTGAATATAAAAATGACTACACGTTATCCTGTCTGCGCCCGGGTGCGGGCGGCACGGTTGCCGTTTTCAACCGCGAAAGCGACCGCGCCGATAACCGAATAGTGCTTTTCGGCACAAAGGGTCAGCTGAAAAAGGAATTTGAATTTAAGGGGACGGTAAGTGATATTGCGGTATCGGGCGGGCATATTTATTGTATTAGCGATACCGAGGTGTTTCTTTACGGCAGCGACGGCAAACTTTTGCGCAAAGCCGAGTGCGGATTCGGCGGCGTGAATATAGCGCCGCTCGGCAGAACTTTGGCGGCGGTAATTACCGATAACCGCATTGATAAAATTCAGCTTGAACAAAAATAAAAAGGAGAGATCAGTATGAACTTTTTACTTGACCTTATTGTTTTGGCAATTATAGCGGCAGTGGCTTTAATTTCGGCAAGGCGCGGTTTTGTGCGCGTGGCTATTGAATTGGTGGGCTTTATAGCCGCAATTTTTATAACGTTTACAATAAGTACACCATTAGCAAGCCTTACATATGATAAAATAATAGAGCCGCCTATTGTTTCCTCGGTAAGCAAGGCGACGGGGGACAGCGTTACCCAGATTACCGACGATACCTGGAACGCTCTGCCCGAATTTATAAGAAAGTATTCCGAAAGTGCGGGCTTTTCAAAGGAAAGCATAAACAAGAGCATTAACGACAATATGGGCAGCGGCGCCGAAAGCGCGGCAAAAACCGCCTCGCAGGGCGTTGTAAAGCCGATTGTCGCAAGGCTGCTGGCGGTTTTGTACGGCATACTTATAATGGTAATACTCATTTTCCTTGTAAAAATGCTTGCAAAATTCTTAAACGGCGTGTTCTCTTTCAGCATTGTGGGAAAGCTAAACCGAATACTCGGCGGTATTGTAGGTATTCCAAAGGGTATAATAATTGCAATGCTTTTCTGCCTGGTAATCTCGCTTATAGTCCCGCTGACAAACGGAGGATTTTTGATTTTTAAAACCGAGGCAATGGAAAAATCGTGGTTTTTCACGCATTTTTCTCTTAATCTGCTTAAATAACGAAACGGAGACCTAAAATGAAGCTTTGTTCAAGATGTAAAAAGCGTCCGGCGGTCGTATTCGTTGCCAACGCGGCGGATACAAATTCCGAACCGGACGGACTTTGCCTTGTTTGCGCAAAGGAGCTCGGCATAAAGCCAATTGACGATATGCTGAAAAAAATGGATATAACCGATGATGACATTGCCGCCATGAGCGAGCAGTTTATGGATATAATGTCGCCCGACGGCGAAGGTATCGACGACGAAGCCCTCAACGACGAAACGTTTGATTTGGGCACCGCCCCCGCAATACCGTTTTTAAATAAGATTTTCGGTTTTTCGGGCGGCGACGATAAAAAGGCGGAGGATAAAAAGCCCGACGTTAAGGACGGAACCGATAAAAAGCCTAAGAAAAAGCGCCGCCGCTTTACCGAGCAATACTGCACCAACCTTACCGAACGCGCGCGCGAGGGTAAGCTGGACAGAATTATCGGCAGGGATAAGGAGCTTTACCGCACAATTCAGATTTTATCCCGCCGCACCAAAAATAACCCCTGCTTAATAGGCGAGCCGGGCGTTGGCAAAACCGCCATTGCCGAGGGGCTTGCAATTAAAATTGCCGAGGGCAGCGCCCCCGCAAGGCTTTTGGATAAAGAGATTTATCTGCTCGATTTAACGGGGCTGGTAGCCGGTACGCAGTTCAGGGGGCAGTTTGAAAGCCGCGTAAAGGGCTTGGTTGATGAGATTAAAGACGCGGGAAATATTATCCTGTTTATTGATGAAATTCATAATCTGGTGGGCGCGGGGGACTCCGCCGAGGGCTCAATGAACGCCGCCAATATACTAAAGCCCGCGCTTTCCCGCGGCGAAATTCAGGTTATAGGCGCCACCACATTTAAGGAGTACCGCAAGTATATTGAAAAGGACGCTGCGCTTGAACGCCGCTTTCAGCCCGTAACGGTCGAAGAACCGTCGGTTGCCGAAACCGAAAAGGTGCTTATGGGCGTTAAAGGCTATTACGAGGGCTTCCACGGCGTTAAAATACCCGATGAAATCATCAAAAAAGCCGTGCTTTTATCCGAGCGCTACGTTACCGACAGGTACCTGCCCGATAAGGCAATAGACCTTTTGGATGAGGCGTGCGCTTGCGCCAGCCTTGCAAACAAGGCAGTAGACGAGCTTTACAACGCAAACAAAAAACTCGCAGAATATAACGACCAATTGGAAGAGCTTGAAAGCGACGTTGAACACCCCGATTATGAAAAGCAGGCAATGGTAAGGGTGGAAATAGAAAAATACAAAAATATCGCGGCGGGGCTTTACGAACCCGCGTCCGATTGCACCGTGACCGATGCGGACATTGCAAAGGTTATTGAGCTATGGACGGGTATTCCTGCCTCAAAGGTGCAGGAAAGCGACCTTAAAAAGCTGGCTGGGCTCGAAAATGCGCTCAATAAGCGCATAATAGGGCAGGAGGAGGCAACACGCCTTGTCGCTGCCGCCGTTAAGCGCTCGCGTATTCACACAAACAATCTGCACCGTCCCGCCTCCTTTATTTTCGTAGGACCTACGGGCGTTGGTAAAACCGAGCTTGTAAAGGTGCTGTCAGAGCAGCTTTTTGATACGCCCGAAACCCTTATCCGCCTTGATATGTCGGAATTTATGGAAAAGCACTCGGTCTCCCGCATAATAGGCGCGCCGCCCGGATACGTCGGGTATGACGAGGCGGGTCAGCTCACCGAAAAGGTGCGCAGAAAGCCGTATTCGGTGGTGCTGTTTGACGAAATTGAAAAAGCCCACCCCGACGTGCTGAACGTGCTGCTGCAAATTCTTGACGACGGCAGAATTACCGACGCGCAGGGCAGAACCGTGAACTTTGAAAACACCATAATCGTTATGACCTCAAACGCGGGCAGCGACCGCAGCGAAAACCTGCTCGGCTTCGGCAAAACGCAGGCGGACGCCTCAAAAGAAAAGGCGCTTAAAGCGCTTGAAGGCTTTTTACGCCCCGAGTTTATAGCGCGCGTGGACGAGATAGTGGTATTTTCACCCTTAACGCCTGAATCGCTTGCTAAAATCGCCGGGCTTATGCTTGCGGAGCTTAAAACATCGCTTTCAGAACGGCTTATTGATTTTAAATTTGATAACAGCGTTTGCACCTATCTTGCCGAGAAATGCGGCAACGGCAAGCGCGGGGCAAGGGAACTCAGAAATACCATTCGCCGCGAAATTGAGAATAAGCTTGTCGATATTATTGTCGATAACGGCGAGGGCAGCATAAAATCGCTTAACTGTACCGCCGCACCCGATATTAAAATAGAGGTTGAATATTCAAAATAAATTTTTCGGAGAATTATATGAAAGTAAGACGGGGCGAAAGAGTAATCGATACCGAAACGATTGAAATAAAAGCTGACCTGCCCGATACGATAGAGCGCCTTATGCAGATGAACGGCGTATGCCGCGAAAGCGACAGCACCGAAAGACCGCTTGAATTTTACTGCGATAAAAAGGGTAAAATTCTTGTTACAACTCCTGTGGGCAGGTCTTCGCTTTCATTTTCGCGCTCAAGCTATGTAAGGGCAGAGGTATTAAGCCGCAGCGGCAAGACTTATATAGATATGTGCGCTGTTGAAGAAAAAGGCGGTTTTGTTTGTTCACTTGTTTTTGCGATTTTGCAGACACTGCTGATGATTGCGGTTTCGGTTTTTTATGTTATTTTTGATACTCCGACTTTTAAAATAAAGTTTTTAATCATAATATTAATTTTTGACGCAGTATTCACTTATATTTCATTTAAAAACTTTTTTAAGGAAAAAAACAATATTACACCCGACCTTGAAAAAATGAAAAACGAGGTCAGAAATCGCGCAAACGCAGTTTCAAACTGGGATAAATAATTAAAAGGAGAGATTTTTATGAAAAAAGGTATAGCAATTCTTATAGCTGTTTTGGCGGTTATCGGTATTATAATCGGTACAATAGCCGGCAGCTACAACGGGCTTGTAAGCCAACAGGAAGAGGTTGAAAACAAACATTCAACAATTTCTGTTCAGTTGCAGCGCAGAGCCGACCTTATTCCGAACTTTGTAAACACCGTAAAGGGTTACTCCGATTACGAGCAGAAGACCTACACCGCCGTAACCGAGGCGAGAAACGCCGTTTCGGGCGCTAAAACCGCAGGCGAGCAGGCAAAGGCAGCCGAGCAGCTTGACAGCGCTATTTCGGTTTGGGTAAACGCCGTAACTGAGGCTTACCCCGACCTTAAAGCAAACGAGAATTACAAGGCGCTGCAGGTTGAGCTTGAGGGCTCAGAAAACCGCATAGCCGTTGCCCGCAAGGATTATAACGACGCCGCAAAGTCCTATAATTCAAGCGTAAGGCGCTTCCCGAAAAACATTATTGCGGGTATGTTCGGCTTTGAAAAGGTAGAATATTTCGAGGCGCAGGCAGGCAGTGAAAGCGTTCCGCAGGTAAGCTTTGAATAAGCGCATGAAAAGAATTTTAAGTATTGCCGTCGCCGCCGTTTTACTGTTACTTGCAAGTATAGGCGCGGCAGCGGCAAAGAAATACCCCGAGCCTACCGACCGTTTTTTCATAAACGATTACGCCGATGTCATAGACTCGTCCGCCGAGGATGAAATTTATTCCCGTGCGGCGGCGCTGTATGAAAAAACAGGGGCTCAGGCTGTCGTAGTAGCCGCAAAAAATCTCGGCGGGGAAGAGCCCGCCGATTATGCCTTGGGGCTTGGCAGACAGTGGGGAGTAGGGGATAAGAAAAAGAACAACGGCGTTGTAATTCTTTTCGCCCTTGAAGAGAGGCAGATTTATATTGCCGTGGGCTACGGGCTTGAGGGCGCGCTGCCCGATATTAAGGCAGACCGCATAATCGAAACCTACGGGCTTGAATATTTAAAAGCCGATAATTTTTCCGAGGGTATTCTGCAAATCACCAAAGCCGTAATAAACGAGATTTATATTGAGTACGGCGAAGAACCCGAAGAGGGCTACACGCCGATTGACGATACCGAAGAGGACGATTTAGCAGAGTCAGCCGTATTTTGGTTAGTGCTTATAGTGATTGTTGTGCTGTATGTACTTATATTCGGTCGCCGCCGCAGATTTTTTTGGTTTGGCGGACCGGGCGGATTCGGTGGTTTCGGCGGCGGTGGCTTTTCGGGCGGTTCGTTCGGCGGCCACAGCAGCGGCGGCGGGTTCTCTGGCGGAGGATTTTCCGGTGGCGGCGGCTCATTCGGCGGCGGAGGTGCCGGCAGAGGGTTTTAATTTATTGAATTTTTTTCGGAGAGGTTGTTATTAAATGGCTCAAAGCGAATACAGCGAATATATGAAAGAACTTGAAAAAAAGCTGTCCGGTAACGCCGCTCGTGAGAATATTCCCGAAGAAAAGCACACTTCCGCATATAAGTCGGCTCATAAAAAAGCGAATAAAAACCCGTTTTACAGGGTAATAAAAATCCGTCCCGGCACGATTATAGCCGTAATTGCCGTTATAGCAATTTTAGGCGTGACGGTTTCGGTTGTCACTCGCAGGACAAGCCGTATAAAATCGGCAAAAATCGCCCAAAACAGCACTTTATCCGATACTGCCGTATCAGCCGTGACCGAAGAACCAAAAGAACCGCTTATAACATACGAATTTGGCGAAGGAACCGCCGAAATTCCGACTACTAACGACGCAGGTGCGGCAATTATTGTCAATCTTGAAACGCATAAGGTTGTGGCGGCGCGCAACGCCAACGAGCATTTTTATCCGGCGTCAACCACAAAGGTTATGACGCTTTTAGTCGCGCAGGAAAATATAAAAAGCTATGACGACACTTTCACCATGACAACCGATATTACCGACCCGTTATTTGTAGCCGAGGCTACGGTTGCGGGCTTTCTGAACGGCGAGGTCATTAAGATGACCGATCTGCTGTACGGCACAATTTTGCCGTCCGGCGCCGACGCCGCCGTGGGTCTTGCAACCAAAATATCTGGCGGCGAAGCCCAGTTTGTCGAGCTGATGAATAAAAAGGTTGAAGAATTAGGTCTTAAAAACACCCATTTTACAAACGTTACGGGGCTGTTTGATAAGAATCACTATACGTCGGCTTACGATATGGCTGTAATTTTGGAAACCGCAATTCAGAATCCGCTCTGCCGTAAAATTCTTTCTACTTACCAGTACCGCAGCAATCCCACAAATAAACACCCCGACGGTGTTCCAATGAGCGCCACGCTGTTTAATTATATGTACGGCACCGAGCCCGAAACCGCAACTATCATAGGCGGAAAAACCGGCTTCGTAAACGAATCGGGTTTTTGCATTGCGTCATTCGGTAAAAACAATACCACAAATAACGAGTACATTGTTGTGACTCTGAAAAATTCCTCGCGCTGGCCCGCAATCCACGGACAGATAGATTTATATAAACAGTTTGCACAGTAAGCTCGAAAATAATCAGCGGTATCGGATAACAGAACATTTAATAAGTCATACTTATAAAACAATATCGACAAGTTCGGTGGGTAGCCGTATTTGCACCAATAATTGAATTTCCTCCATGCATCTCTTCCCTAAATTGCATGAAACTTTTCTTTCACGCAATTGACAGTAAAAAACAAAGAGGGGTTTTACCCCCCTATATCGATATTCTGTACCCGGAAAGTACACAACGCTAAATCCTAAAGCAAATATTTTATAACAGGCAAAAATTTAACATCACCCAACTTATATTGCCGCTTAATTTTTTCATTTTGTGGCGATACACAACGCAAGTAAACATCATCACGATAACAAGAAATTGAAACATCTTTAAAACCCGCTCTTAATAGTCTCTGTCTAAAGGCTCTTACATCTTTATCTTGCATTTTAAGCACCTCACTTGCAGTTTATTAGAATTGAATACAAATCGGTTAGGAACTCATTAAAGGCTTGTATGCGTATTCTATGTAAAAGTATTTCGTAATGGTCGAGATTATCCAAAGCAGACAGCCGCAAACACGTCTTCAAATCGTCTTCTTCCTGTTCGATTTTTGTACCTTTGGTGTAAATGTAAATAAACAATTTATCCCGTAAATTCATAGCTTAGCCCCAATCCAAAAAATATAGGGCGCGCCTACTGCGTGTAGGCGCTGCCCCTTGCAACCCCAAGCCCCATAAGGGGCATTTTGCGACTATCACGACACTTTCAATCTAACTTCTTCCACCATATCATATTCGCTTACAAGTGCCCTAAAATCCTCTACAAGACCGTACAGTCTATCCGAAATATAATTTGATACATCTACCGCCGAACACATAGAGCTTTCATTGCAAAGGTTTTTACCGTAATTCCTATGCAATTCATCAAGATACAAACATACGTCTATATCGTTAATTATGCGCTCCATTTCGTCAACAGTTTCCATTGTAAAAACATACTTTTTCATTGTTTAACTACCTCTTTCAAATAATATTTCAGTTTAAAATATTTGACCCAGTCGTTGACCTCAAAATCGAAGTAATGACCGTCACCGTCACGCCGTAAGACGTAGGCTACAAACTTTGCGGACAAATCGGGGCAAGCTCTTAAAACATTCCTTATGACGTGATTTTCGCTTACTTCCGTCCAGTCTTTCCCGATATATCCCGAATAATAATAATCATACAAACGCTTTGTTTTAGTGCGCATTTTCTACAACCGTCCATTTCGTGCATTTTCCAATCGGTTAGCCTTTTCCAATGCGATTATATCTTGCTGAACTATAAGCCCGTCAAAGTCCTTTATCTGGTCGTTTTCCCATAGAATAACATCACACAAATAATCTTTAATTTGCCTATAATGCAGTATAAAATCCCGTCCGAACTTCTTGCCGCAATCGTGCACCGAAACACCTTTTAAAAGCATTTCACAAGCTAACTGGATATTGTCGTAACTGCTTTCCTCGCTCGCTCTGAAATAGTCGTGATTATTCGACTTTACTATTGCTTTATCGTATTGATATTTACCCTCGGCAATTGCTTTAGGCGTGCTATGGGTCAAATAATCGTACATTTCGTATTCGTCAGTCATCTTTTGTGCGGTTGTGGTAACGTCTTTCCCGTTTTGAACAAAACCGTCAAACCACCGCCTAATGGCGGACAACGTACAAGTTGTATGCGTGACTATAAGCAAATGTATATGCGGCTCTTTTGGTGTGCCGTCTTCCTTTACATCTTTATCGTGATAAGCATAGGCATAAGCCCGAATTTGATTATCGTGCATTAAAAGCCTTACTTGAAGCTGTAACTCCGTAAGATATGTAATGCAACTGAATTTTCGGTATCTACCCGAACTGCCTTTTAATTTCAAGGTTGTTTCCATTTTTCACACCTCTATTTCCGAATTTTAAGCCCCCTACCCCATTACCTCGGCTCTGCCTTGTAGGGGAAAGACAAAGCCGATATAACGGGTGTGAAATGTAATTCACGCTTACATTGTAAAAGATACTTACATTTTTGTCAAAGTCCAAAAGTAAGCGATATTTACATTTATCACTTAAAAATGTAAGTGGGGCTTTCATTTTCTTTGATTTTCTGCTAATATCTAATAAATGAGGTGATTTTATGTCGAAATTTTCAGAAAGACTAAAGGAAAGCAGAAAGAAAGCGGGGCTTACACAAACCGAAATAGCGGAGCAACTCGGTATTACACGTCCCGCATATACGCAATACGAAACGGACAAAACAACACCCAACCTTGAAACAGCAAGTAAAATAGCAGATATATTAAAAATTTCACTCGACTACCTTGTAGGGCGATATTAAACACAAATTACACAGCAGATTTTTAGACCATTCATTTTAGGGGTTTATTTTAAGCGGGTTTTACTCAAAAATTACTCAATTACTCAACTATTTTTCACTTTAGTGAGTAAAAGTTTTTGAGCAAGAATGGCTTAACCAAGCCTTGCATTTTAAAAATTACTCAACTACACAGCCGGAGCATATGACGCGGATATGCTCCGGCTACTCTTTTCCCGTTAGTCTCTGTTAAGCTAAGGGCTTTTTTTAGGCTGACAAGGGTGTGGGTCTCTGCGATACGGAAAACAGCACACACACGAACACAGGCAATAATGCGGGGATATGTGCTATCCCTCACACATAATTGGAAGTCCTCTACCGAGGACAACTTAACGGCAACCTACGGTTGCGCACACACGGGGCAAGCCCCGTACCCCTGTTTGTGCTAATATGCGGCTACTTTCGTCTGTATGGGGTTTTTGCTTTAAGGTGGTACTCTACCCTATTTCGCTATTACGTGAGCTTGTGAGGGCAAAAGAAAGCCCCCTACCGTGCAGATAGAGGGCTAAGTACGTTTTTAACAATCATTTCACGCAATTGGATATATAATTTTAAGCCGCCACAAACCGCTTACCCTATCCCGGTTTTTAAATATTTTTGGGGTGATAATTCAGATATATGTAAAAAAACAGCAACATCTTTCGGTGCTGCTGTTTTTATATTTTTCAAATATAACATAAATTAAAATTTACTTTGCGATTACTTCCTTAATTTTTTCAAGTTGCTCTTGCGTCTGTTCAGCTTCTGAAAAAACCGACGAATACGAAAATAATACATATCCTTCAACAGCACCGTTGTTTGTACACGATTTTATCTGCCGTGCTATAATATCGGTACCGTTTTTCCATTCTGTGGTATCAGGCTCGTTATCGGTGCCGAGCTTATAAGGCGCCAAGCCGATTGCCAGCTTTACATTTTCATTTGTAATACCTACATTCACCCATTCTTTCAGCAGATTATTAAAGCAAAAATCCTTGTTTGGGTAATCAAAACCAAAATACAACTGCGGAATTATGGTGTCCATAATTCCATCTTTTACCCATAATTTGACATCTGCGTAATAATCGGTGTAATTTTTATCTATTGACGCCGCCGGGCTTATTGAAAAATCAACTCTTTCGCCGCCTATTGACTTAATTGCCGCACGGCAGCCCGCAAGCAGCGTATTTACATTTGCCCGCCGCCAATCGTCAAGATAAATCGGGTTTTCGGCGGTTTTGCAGTAATTCTCATAGCTTGTTTTGTCAAATTCGGGGTCGGTGGTCGGGTAAAAATAATCGTCAAAGTGAACCCCGTCGATTATATATTTCGTAAGCAGCTCTCTTATACCGTCGATTATAAGCTGCCTTACCTCGCTTTCGGCGGGATTTAAGTATATCCCGCCGCGGCGCACTACATTAATATCATTATCGGGGTTATCGTCGTTCAGCCATTTATATGCCGGACTGTCGTTATCAAGCGCGGATATATCGTCCGACGCGGCGTTAATTCTGTATGGGTTTATCCAAGCGTGAATTTTTATTCCGCTGCTTTTGCAGGCGTTTACCGCATATTCAAACGGGTCGTAATCAAGCCCCCGCGCCAGCTTGTTTTGCGGAAAATAATCGGATTTAAAAAGCGAATCGCAATGCGAGCGGATATGTAGATAAATATTCCCGATATTTGCCGACTCGCAGTTCCTGATCACCTTGTCAAATTCCGCCCTGAACCCGCTTTCGCTTTTAAGCATTGCGTTTACTTCGCTGTAAGAAATCCATATGCCCGCGCTTGAAACGCCCTTGTACTTTGTCGGTTCTTCCATCTCTTCCCCGTTTTTCGGGGTGCCGACGGTACAGCCGACAAGCAGCAAAAACGCAATTAAGCAGATAAAAATTCTTTTCATGTTTAAACCTCTCTGTAATTAAATGATATTTCGCCTATTTCCATGCTGCCGTCGGTGCTGAAATTAAGACCTATCGCCCTTACCGGCGCTATATGCGGCAGCAAACGCACAACATTGAGCGTACCGCACTTATTTTGACAGCCGTTTAAATCTACGTTGATTTCCTCTTCGGTGTCCCCCGTCAGCCTGATTTTAAGCTTCCCTACAGCCGCCACCGAAAGCGTAATGCTTTCTACCGATTTCCTTACAGCCGCCGTGCCGAAATCAAAGCACTTGGTTGAAAACGATGAAGAGAACGGTACGGAAACCACTGCTGCCTGCGAAGATGAACTTTTAATATCGGTATCCCCGCCTGCGCGGCTCTCTCTTGCAAAATAAAGCACCTTTCCGTCGCTGCCCACGCATATATAGGCGCGGTCTTTCCCGTTTGGCAGAATATCGATCGGTTTAAAATCGATAAAGCTGTGGGTGTAGTACCGCTGTTTTGTCTCGCCCGGTGTAAAATGAACAAGCAGCGCTTTACCGCCGAAAAGCAGTAAAAACCTGCCGTTCTCCCCCACCGCTACCGCGTTTTCCTTTTCGGTGGCAGTGAGCAAGCTTAAAAAAGCCTCGGTCGACTCAAAAACTCTCGTTATTTTTCCCGAAAAGGTATTCATTGAGTATATTTCCCCGTAGCCCGACAGCCATAACGGATAACTTCCGCAAAGCGCGCATGCCCGCCTGTTTGCGCAGCCCGTATCCGCTAATTTGGTTTGTGAGAACGTATCGCCCTCATAAAATACGGAATCGTCGTCTGCCAGCAGCGAGCTTGTGTTAAGCGCGTTTCCGTGCTTTAATTTCAGCTTGTATACCTCATTCTTTTTAAATGCAATAATACCGTCCTTTGTGGTTAAAAGCGATATTACGGCGTTTCCGCCCCCGCCTATATCGGCAATCGATTTCTCGGAAAAATAAAGCGGGTTGGCGTATGAGACCGAGTAAACTCTTCCCCTTTCGCAGCCGCCCGAAAAAACCAGCTTTGAGTCATACGCCGCGCAGCAGGTCAGCGTGCATATCTCCTTTAATTCCTCGCCGTACTGCTTGCCCGCCCTTATGCAAATGTTGTTTTCGTGATACATACTCATAAGCGGTATCGGATAATCGGCACCGTCGCTCGCGGTAAAGTATATCATACCCTTGCTGCGATCAACATTCATTGTTATTGCGGAGTTGTAAAATGTTTGTGTATCGCTCGTTGAATTTGAAAGTATAGTCCAATCGGTGTATTTTGTGAGATTTACATATATTCTGCACATCACCGCTTCATTCGCAAGCCCGCTGTAAGGCAGACGGAACGCGTTTGACTGCCCATCGGAAGTAAAATACGATTTAAACCGTCCCGTAAGAATATTCTGCGCCTCTAAAAACTTCGGTTGCGCAGTGTACGCCTGATTTGAAGCCTTTGCGGTTTCATATTTGTTCCCCCGCCCGTTTATCATAACAACTGGCTCGTAAAAGCTCGTTATGCGCATCCATGAGTTGAGCGTACTGCTTATTTCGTAAACCCTATAACCGTACTCATAAGAGTTGTACTCGTTGCGTAGCGTCACCAGCGCGAAAATTCCGCCGCCGTTTACCGGCGCGCCGCCGTAAAAGAGAATACTGTATGGGGTGTAAAAAGTATCGTCGCTTATCCTGCTGAAATAAATTTCGCCCGCCTCTGCCGAGGTGCCGTCCGCACCCAGCAAATAAACATAATAAACGTAATTCGAGGTGCCGTCGTAAGCCTTTTCATACGCCACGCGCTTTTTTTCGCCATCTAAAAATACTTCCGTCTCGGTAACGGTGTATGAAACGTCGGTGAACAAAGCGCTTGACTCGTTTTTTATTATATCATATTCGGTAGCAATTAGTCCAGCCCTTGTTTTCAGCACGCCGTTTTCAAATTCCATGTTTTCACATGCGATAAGCTCGCCGTCGGCTGTATTCTGCGGCAAAGCGGAGGTATTTATACCCCCGTCGAGCTTTCTTATGCGGTACGACTTTTCCCGCTTTTCATCCAGATGACCGAATTTCATTACTGTCCGTCCACCTCCGTCAGCGGCATTACATTTAAAATCCCGACGGTCTTTTTAAGCGCCGCGGCGCGTTTCGCATTGTAAAGCTCCGCAAAAATACGGTTTTTTGCGGTATCCCCCTCGGTCAGCGATAAAAGCATAGCCGTTCCGTATATAAGCGCCTCTCTTTGCGCCGGGCTTATTTCCAAGTCGGAAGAAAGCGACTCTATACCTGATATCTGCAAATCATCGGCTATCTGCGATATAAGCTCCGCGCCCTGCTCTTCAAACCGCGCTTGCAACGACTGATTATTAACAATATCATTGTAGCCGAGCAGCAGCATTGCTTTTTTATAAATTTCAGACCCTTTCATTTTCTTTTTCCTCGCTTTCACTGCTTAAAAGTCCCTGTCGGTTCGGAACAATGCCGTCCGGCAGGCGCTCCAAAAACTGCCTCTTATCAATAATTCCCTTTTCAAAAAGATTAAGCAGCGTGTTCACACACTCGCGTTCGCTGTAAACGGTGCCCGTTCCAACCTCTATTTTTGAGTTTATAATAAGTCCGCGTAGCCTGTCGGCGTCAAACGTAACATATTTGGTTTTCTTGCCGTCTTTAAGCTTTATGGCGCGCTTACCGTAGCATGAAATCCAAAAATCCGCCCATATGCGTGAGATCTCCTCGGCAAAGGAATAAAAACGGTTTTTAACTATCTGCAGCGGCATTATAGCGGCGTTTTGCATTGTTATAAGCGCGGTTGCGTTGTCGGCGCGGCTGTCGCCCAGGGCTACCTCGTTAGCACCGCTCTGCGTTAAGGTGTTGTCTATCAGCGTTTGCAGGCTTTGGTCGAAATTTTGGCTGAAATCGGGCGGAGTCACATATTTTATCGCACCGTTTACCTCTTCGCTGCTGCCGTAAACCTTTACAATCTGCCCCGGCTCGTTGGTTATGCCGTCGGGCACGGTGTCGCCGTTTATCACCATCATCGGCATGCCAGTAGTCATAGCCGACCAAACGCTCGCCGTTATCATGCGGTTAATTGCAATCTGATTGGGTATAAGGTATGTAACCTCGCTTTCACCGTAGATAAGCCCTCCCCTTTTTTCCCAGGAGAAAACCGCAAGCGGATAAAGCGAAAGTCCCGTGTCGAATACCTTTCGCACCGTGGCGTTTTCGGTAACCTTTACACTTTTAATTGTATAGCCGCCGACCGCTTTATATTCCTTAAACAGCTTTGTGAACACGGTAACCTTTCCGTCGTCCGAGTCATTTTCAATCGCTCTGAGCTCCGAAATATCCGCGCCGTGCAGCCTAGCTTCACGTAGCACCGCCTCTGTCTCGCGGCAGCTTGCAATAATTATATAGGGCTGTTCTTGAATATCCGACATATACGGGTCGGCAAAATAAACGTTTTCAATATTTAAAACCTCGCAGGAAATATCGCCGTTTATCGGCATGCGCGACTCTTTATCGGCATAAAGCCCCGTTTTAATATCGCTGTTCCAGTAGGTATATAAAACGCCCGTTCCGCTTATATACGCGTTTCTCAGCGCCGTGGCGTAAAGCGAGGTAAGCCCTACCCGCTCCGCCGTAACGTTGTAGTAGTCGCTTAGCGCCGACATTGCCTCGTTTATCATACCCACTTTGTCGTCACTTCCGTCTTCTGCCGTAGGTATCCCCTCCGCCGAAAACGTTACCGAGAGCGGCGCGCTTAATATTTGCGACATTTTATAATCGCCTATTCGCTTTATAATGTTGTGCCGCACCAGCGGGCGGTCGTTGCCGCATTTCGCGCCGTACCACTGGTCGCCTATGTAAAAGCGCTCGTTAATGCGGTTTTGCTCGTACAGCCCACGTTTGCCGAGCGCCGACTTAAAGTCTGCCGCCTTGCGGTATTCTTCATATATTTCAAAGGGTTTATTCATTTTTTAACCTCCTTTTAGAGTAATGGATGTCAGTAGAAAATACCCCGCCCCCAAGGCTCCCCTCTTTTTACAGAGGGGAGCTGTCAGCCGAATGGCTGACTGAGGGGTATTTCTAATGTCTAACGTCTAATATCTAATATCTAAATTGGCTGAGTGGTATTTATTCTAATGCCCGACTCAGTGTAAATCTTAATAAAAGCAAAAGAGCCGGACAAGCGCTGTCCGACCCCTTGGTAATCAGTCTATTTCAACCGATATTCTGCCGTTTTCCCTGTTGGCGGCGGCGCGCATTACAACACGTATAGCCTTGGCAATTCTGCCCTGCTTGCCGATAACGCGACCCATATCATTTTCAGCAACGTGAAGATGATAAACGGTAACGCCCTCTTCATTCGGCTCATCAACAGTAACGTTTACCTCGTCGGGATTTTCTACAAGCCCGGAGGCAATGGAAATAAGAAGCTCTTTCATTGTTTTACCTCACAAGAATATTAGAGAACGCCGTTCTTTTTAAGCAGCGCCTTTACGGTGTCGGTCGGCTGAGCTCCGTTGGAGATCCACTTTTTAGCCTTTTCGGCGTCAATGTTAACGGCTGCCGGATCCTTTGTGGGATCATAGGTGCCTATCTCTTCGATAAAGCGACCGTCGCGCGGATATCTGGAATCAGCCACAACAACGCGGTAAAAGGGAGCCCTTTTTGCGCCCATGCGGCGAAGTCTGATTTTTACTGCCATGGTATTACACCTCCGTATTCATATTATCTATGTTTAAAATATGTGCATTTTCACCCTGTCGGGCGTAACACACATTTTAAAAACCCATTCCGTTTTTGCCCGAGGTTCTCAGGTTGTGCATCATTCGGCGCTTGCCGCCCTTTGTGTTCATCTGCTTAAACATCTTTTTCATCTGCTCGTACTGGCGCAAAAGCTTATTTACGTCCTCTACCCGCATACCCGAGCCCGCGGCTATTCGCCTGCGGCGCGAGGCATTTATTATATCGGGCTTTTCGCGCTCTTTTTTGGTCATTGATTTTATAATTGCCTCAATGCGGAGTAACTGGCGGTCGTCAATATCAACATCCCGCAGCTGCTTATCCATTCCCGGCAGCATTGAAAGTATGCTCTTTAAAGAGCCCATTTTCTTTATCTGACGGAACTGCTCCAAAAGGTCGTTCATATCAAAGCGGTTTTCTTCAAGCTTTCTTGCTGCCTCTTCCGCTTTTTTCTGGTCCATTTCGCTTTCTACCCGCTCTATAAGCGAGATAACATCGCCCATTCCCAGTATTCTTGAAGCCATTCTGTCGGGGTGGAATTCATCCAATTCATCCAGCTTTTCGCCCACACCCACAAACATTATCGGCTTGCCCGTAACCGCCCTTACAGAGAGCGCCGCGCCGCCGCGCGTATCGCCGTCAAGCTTGGTTAAAATAACGCCGTCAATTTCAAGAATATCGTTAAACGCTTTGGCAATGTTTACCGCGTCCTGACCTACCATTGAGTCTATAACAAGCAGTATATCGTTCACCTCAACCGCCTCGGTTATGCGCTTCAGCTCCGCCATAAGCTCGTCGTCTATATGCAGTCTGCCCGCCGTATCGAGTATTACGAAATCATAGCCGTAATCCCGCGCGTGGGCTACCGCCTTTACCGCGGTTTTTTCGGGCTTTTCGGTTCCCATTTCAAAAACCGGCGTGTCAACCGCCTTGCCTACCACCTTTAACTGCTCAATAGCCGCAGGGCGGTAAATATCGCAGGCTACAAGCAGCGGTCTGTGCCCCTGCGATTTCAAATACTTTGCAAGCTTTGCCGAGTGGGTGGTTTTACCCGAGCCTTGAAGACCGCACATCATAATAACGGTGGGAATTTTATTTGATATTTTAAGCCTTGCCTGCTCGCTGCCCATAAGGGCGGTAAGCTCTTCCTTGACTATTTTTACCACCGTTTGCGGGGCGGTAAGGCTTTCCATAACGTTTTCGCCTATGCACTTTTCGGTAACGGCGTTGGTAAAGTCCTTTGCGACCTTATAGTTAACGTCCGCCTCCAAAAGCGCTAAACGCACCTCGCGCATTGCGGTTTTAACGTCCGCCTCGCTCAGCTTTCCCTTAGAACGCAGGCGCTTGAACACGCCTGACAGCTTATCGGATAAATTATCAAACGCCATTTACACACACTCCTAAAGCTTTTCTATAATTTCGGCAGCCTTTTCCGCAGCCTTTTTATCCCCCGCTTTTAAATCGGGTACTACGGCGCGCAGCTCTTCAAAGCGCTCGCAGTAGCGGCATTCCTCTTCAAACGCGTTAAGGCTTTTTACCGCCCGCTTTATTTGGTCGTTTACCCCCTGGCGGGTTATGCCCTCGTTTTCGGCAATTTCGGAAAGCGACAAATCATCGTTATAATAATAAGCAGTCAGCTTTCGCTGCTTTTCGCCCAAAAACGCGCCGTAAACATCCAGCAAAGCGGAAATATGCAAATTTTTCTCCATAAAAGCACCTCACCTGTAAAGTTCAGAGCTTTACAAGTGAGATTATAGCATATATTTATAGGTATGTCAAGTATTTTTCTTTACATGCTTGACATTATTTTGCGCAGCTCTTTGCTGTCCGCCTTATCTATTTTACCGTCGCGGTTTATATCGGCATAGGGCGCGTCATACACGTCGGTATTTTCGGCAATAAGATCCGCAAGCACGGTGTAATCGGTCATATCCACCGTGCCGTCGCCGTTTATATCGCCAGCCGTTCTCGGGTCGGTATCAAAAAGTATTTTACGCAGCATAGCTACGTCCGAGGCGCCTATATTCCCGTCGCCGTCCAAATCACAAAACGGGTCATACGCGCTGCCCGCATTTGCCGCAGCCTTTTTCACCTTTACAAGGTCTATAATATCAATGCTGCTGTTGAGTTCGGCGTCACCTGTGAAGCCCGCCTTAATATTTGCGATTTCGCTGCTCTTTGTAACTATCAGTCCGCTCGCGCTTCTGAAAACCCATTCCTTATTATCGGGGTTGTAGCCGCAGGTTTCAAATCCGTCGCTGTATTCTATATCGATATCGGTATCTCTTATAATAACGGTATCGTCAGTGTAATTATAATTTTTTGAATAGGTAATATCAATATCGGTTTCACCGAAATATTTTTGCAGAAGCTCTTTTGCCTCGGCAGCCGTGGCTACATAATAGTAGCCCTTGTCGTCTTCCTTTATTTTATCGTTAAATTCCTGATCAAACCGATAGTCTATTTCCATTTCCATAAGCGCCGAAAGCATGGCGTCTATTCTGTCAACCGTCACGTTCCCGCGAAACGCGGTATTACCCGCGCTCAACGCCGCATATTTATCGGCAAAATAGCTGAGCTTGAAATACGTCTCGAACCATTTTGAATCAATTTTGTTGCTTTCAAGACCGAGGTATTCAACATAAAGTTCTTTGCCGAGATCGTTCACTATCGACCCGTTTTCAGAGGCTGCCTTCCATGAGAATATAAGACCTTTAAGCAATTTATTGTCTGTGGCAACGTTGAACCCGAAAAATTTATTGTATCCGCCGTAATATCCGTCAATGCCCAAAACGGTATAATTCTCTGTTTCCTTTTTATCCTTTCTTACAAGGCTTATTACAAGCTCCTTGTCTCCGCTGAGTTTAATTTCACTGTACGGATTTTCCACAAGCTTTACCTTAAAGCTTGTATCTACGCCCATAAATTTTGCTTTCACGGTGTATGTTCCCGGCTCGGTCCACGGAGATTTCTTTTGGTCTTCCGTATCAAGTTCAAGCCAGTATCCGGTTTTTGCATATACATCGTAAGAATTGTATTCCTCCGCAGAGCCGTCGTTATAGTTTACCGTAATTGTGTAGTCCAAAAAATCCAAGTAATAAACTCCGTCTACTGCATTACCCAAATATAACTCGCCGTTCGGCACTACCGTAACCGATTTAACCGGAGATTGCACAACCTCAACCTCAAATTCACACTCGCGGTACATAAACTTACCTTTGGCTGTGTGCTTGCCAAGCCCCCACTGATTAGAATATGACTGGTCGTCCGTCATGTAAAAATCGGAATCAAATTCCCTCTTAAGTTTATATACCTCATCATAAGTGTATACTCTCGGCTTATCCTCGCTTTTCAGCTTTACGGTAATCACGGGCTCCGTCATATAAAGTCTGTAACGGTTGTATTGTCTGTCATCTTCCCATATTTGGTCTGTATTGTCTACATCCTTTATCAGTTTTCTTGTTGCCCTGACCGAAATACTTTCAACCGGATTCTCGGTTATTTCCACCGAAAACTTCTTTTTCAAGCTGCCGAAATTAAACGTTACCGTGTGGATACCGGGTTCCCAGCTGTAATCCGCGTCCTGATCGGTTTCAAAGCTGTAGTTTACACCGTATTTTTGAGCAACCTCATACATATCCCAGTACTCGTATTTCTCAACCGTTCCGTTTTTAAGATTAAGGGTTATTTCGGGCGCAAAATCGGAAATTTCGTATATCTTATATATATCGTCGGAACCGCTCCAAAAATCGTGCATGTCGCCCTCAATAACCTTTTGAGTCGCCTTTACATCAAGCGACTCTATCGGGAACTCGATAATTGAAAAACCGAGTTCACATTCCGCACCCATATAATTCAGCTTTACCGAATAGTTGTTCCCCTGCGTCCACGGGCTTTGACTTGTCTGCTTGAGTTTTTCCGTTTCGGTTATCATATGCCCGGTGTTCATGCCGAAATTATACCAATCGTAATACTTCACATCCTGCGAGGTGCCGTCCTTATAATACACAGTCAAAGTGGTTTCAAGAGCGGAAATTATCTGCGGAATATTATAACAATACCATTTGCCCGAATCGGATTGCACATAATCCCCGTTCATATTTTCATATACGGTTTTACGCTCGGTTTTAGAAACGGAAATGCTTTCCACCGGATTTTCTACTACCTCAACCTCAACCTCGCACGAAATTTCTTCGCCGTTATTATAGTAATTTTCAAGCGTTAATACAAATTTATGTGTTCCGAGAGTCCATTGCCTGCTATCGGTTTCATAAACACTGTAATAGCTGAATCTAAAACCGTCCCCGTTCGACTCGCCGTAATTGTAGCTTTGGCAGGTGCCGTCGCTGAAATTAACGGTTACAATAGGCTTTGCGTCATACAAGCTATATTGAAAATATTCGTCTTCTTTTCCTTCGTTTATTAAATCTCCGTCTAAATTTTCAATTAACGTCTTCTGAGCAAATGCCGAAATACTTTCGGGCACACGCTCATTAGTACCGTCCGCCGCGGCTGCAAACGGCAAGGCCGTAAATATCATTAGCGCCGCAATAATTACAGATAATATTTTCTTCATAAGGTCATCGCCCCTTTCAGTTTAATATTACTGTATTTTCCCATTAAAGTCAACATAATACTATACCGATTGCATATTATTAAGAAAAATGTTTTTTAAAATCCTCAAAAATTTCCACAGCCTTAAAGCGCATAATATATTTTTGCGGGTGCTCCGCTATCTCGGCGGAGGCTTTGCTTGTGCTGTCGGATAATTCAGCCCCCTGCGCTGCGGCGGGAATACACACCGCAGGAAAAACAACGCACCACCAGTTTTTGCCCTCGGCTTTACCGAGCCTTATTATGAGCGAGCGGTAATTGCCAGCCGGTAAAGTAAAGGTCTCGTATTCGCGCGTTTCAAAATAGCTGTTGCCTATTTCAGCAGTTGCGCCGTAGCCGAAGCCGTTTTCTTCAAGCGTTTCCGCGGCATATTCCGCTATATTGCCGAGTCTTTCTGCGGCTTTTTTCTCCGCGTCGGCAAGACCCGCCGCGCCCGAGAAAATATCCGTTGTCTCGCGCAATATTCTGTCGCGCACCAAAAGCTTTACCGCCTGGTCTGCCTCGGAATTTGAATTTGCGATTATATGTAACCGCAAAACGTTTTGTCTTAAATCATCACAAGCGGCATCAAAGCGCGCAAAGGATGTAAATACGGCAAAAAGCAACCCCATAAATAATGCAAGCTCCGCCGTAAAACGCCGTGAAATTGTCTTTTTCATTTTTGCAACATTCCTTTCAGCTTGAATATTGCCGATTTTTTCCTTATTTATTCAATAAAATGTTGCTAAATTTGTCTCGGTATGATATAATACTGAAAAATATAAAAATTTCTGGAGGGTTCTGCATTGAATTCCGATATAGTAATAACAAGCGACAGCACTACCGATTTAAGCCCCGAGCTTAAAGAAAGATACGGCGTTGAAATATGCCCGCTCGGCGTAACGCTCGGCGGCAAAACCTATATTGACGGGGTTGATATTACCCCCGACGATATTTACGCTCATCACGATAAAACCGGCGAGTTGCCTAAGACCTCCGCCACCAATGTGGGCGAATGTCTCGATTTTTTCAAGAAATTTACCGAGAGCGGCAAAACCGTAATTCACTTTACCATAAGCTCGGATATGTCCTCTACATACGCCAACGCCTGCCTTGCGGCCGAGGAGCTTGAAAACGTTTATGTTATAAACACCGAAAACCTTTCCACGGGCGGCGGACTTTTGGTTGTTGCCGCGGCACAAATGCGTGACAACGGGCTTGCGGCAGAGGAAATTGTTGAAAAAACAAAGGCGCTTGTGCCCTGTGTTGACGCGTCGTTTGTAATTGACAGCCTTGAATATCTTTACAAGGGCGGGCGCTGCTCGGCACTTGCAATGTTCGGCGCGAATCTTTTAAAGCTTAAACCCTGTATTCAGGTTAAAAACGGCAAAATGGACGTTGCTAAAAAATACCGCGGTAAATACGACGAGGTTTTAAAGCAGTACATTCGCGAAAAGGTTACGGATTATTCGGATATAATTCTTGACCGCGTGTTTATAACCCACGCCGGCTGCGACAGTAAGCTGGTTGACGAAATTGTGGCGCTTGTAAAGGAACTTGCCCCCTTTAAGGAGGTATATATGACCCGCGCGGGCTGCACCGTTTCTTCGCACTGCGGAGCAAATACTTTAGGCGTTCTCTTTATAAGAAAGTCACCTATTTAAGTATTTTGCATAGTATATAGCAGGGGTTGCCATGGGATATCCCGAATATCGGCGGCGGCTCGGAGCTGTCTGCAAATAACCGATACAGACCCCTTTATATAGATCGCCCCTGCGGGTTATGCCCGCAGGGGCGCTTTTTGTGTCAAGAAATATATTTAAAGTGAAAATACCACTCAGACAAATTAGACATTAGATGTTAGAAAATACCCCTCAGTCGCCTGTCGGCGCCAGCTCCCCTCTGTTTCGGCAAAGCCGAAAAGAAGGGAGCCTAAAAAGCCTCCCCTGTGTAAGGGGAGGTGGGGCGGGAATCCGCCTCGGAGGGGTTGTAAAATCAGGCAAATTGCAAATCCAAAAACAATAACTGTTTTATTATAAATGACAAATTATTCAGCAGATTTCAAGTTTTGTATATATTCACCTATACAGCACTCTTTTTCAGCCGAAATTATTTTAACGGGAAGTATTTCGCCTGTGTGGGGTTCATCGCTTTTAACCCGCACCCTTGAGTAATTCGGGGTGTAGCCCTCGGCAAAGCCCTTTTCAGACGTTTCAAAAAGCACATATTCGGTTTTGCCTATAAGTTCCTTTAAAAATTCTTCTTCGCAGGCAAGGGCTGTTTCTATCATTCTGCGGCTGCGCTCGGCTTTTTCGGCGCGGGTTATTTGTGCGGGCAGACCGTAAGCCACCGTGCCGCGCCGCCTTGAATACGCAAAAACGTGTGTTTTTGCAAAGCCTATTTCCTTTACAAAGGCAAGGCTTTTTGAAAATTCCTCTTCGGTTTCTCCCGCAAAGCCCACCATTACGTCGGTCGTGACCGACGCGTCCTCAAAAACCGCGCGTATGCGGCTTACAAGGTCGCGGTAAAACGCAGTATCGTAGTGCCTGTTCATTCTTTTAAGGGTTTCATCGCACCCCGATTGCAGCGATAAATGGAACTGCGGGCAGAACTTTTTCTGCTCTTTAAGCCTTTCAAGCACATTATCGCTTATGTGGTCGGGTTCCAGCGAGCCTAAGCGCACCCTTTTAATGCCGTCGGGTCTTGCCGCAGCCTCCACCGCGTCACAAACATCAGTATTTTCGCCCTTTCCGTAAGATGTAAGGTTTATTCCCACAAGCACAATTTCCGAAAAACCCGCACGGCTTAAGGTTTCCGCCTCCGCCGCAATTTCCGCAAGCGGCTTTGAGCGCACGCTGCCGCGGGCAGTGGGTATAATGCAGTATGTACAGTAGCGGTCGCAGCCGTCCTCTATTTTCATATACGCCCGCGTGCGTTCCGCAAAGTTTGAAAGCACGGGCGTGTTAAAGCGCTCGGTTTTTTTATGCTCGCTTACTTCAAAAATACGCTCGCCGTCCTTTAAAAAGCGCTCGGCGTATTCAACCGTTTTTTTAACGTCGGTATTGCCGCAAACTATATCTGCGTCGGTAAGCTCGCGCGCCTCCTCGGAAAATGCCTGCACCATACAGCCGGTAAGAATTATTATCGCCTCGGGGTTTTCGCGGCGCACCTTGTGCAGTATCTGCCGTGTTTTGCGGTCGCTCTCCGCCGTTACGGTGCAGGAGTTTATAACCGCCGCGTCAAATGGAGCGCCGTTCGGCACAGGCGTGTGCCCAGCGGCGGCGAACGCCTCGCGCATTGCCTCGGTTTCGTATTGATTTACCTTGCAGCCGAGTGTATAAAAAGTAACCTTCATTTTTAATCTCCGTAAAATTTATAAAATGATTATACAATGAAATTTAATAAAATTCAATACATAGCCGATTTTTAAGTAAAAAAAGCCGATTGCAAACTGATTGGTAATTGTATTTTACGGAAAAATATGTTATTATAGGCTTAAAAGGAGTGTTGTTTATGAATAAGGATATTACACTTATAGTCATGGCTGCGGGAATGGGCAGCCGTTTCGGTGGCTTAAAGCAGATAGCGCCGATAGGCAAAAACGGCGAAATACTGCTTGATTACTCGGTTTACGACGCGGTAAAGGCGGGCTTTAACAAGGTGGTTTTTGTTATTAAGCACGCTATTGAGCAGGACTTCAAGGCAGTTACCGCAAAACATATTGAAAAAATGGTTAAAACCGAATATGTTTTCCAAGAGACGGACGAATTACCCGAGGGTTTTACCTGCCCTGCCGACCGCACAAAGCCGTGGGGCACGGCGCACGCGGTGCTTTGCTGCAAGGATGTGGTTCACGAGCCGTTTGCGGTAATAAACGCCGATGATTACTACGGCAAAACCGCCTTTACGCATATGGCTGATTTTCTCCGCAATAACGATAAGGACTACTGTATGGTAGGTTTCCGCCTTGCAAACACGCTGACCGAAAACGGCTCTGTTTCGCGCGGTGTGTGCGAAATTGAAAACGGCGAGTTAAAATCTGTTACCGAGCGCACTAAAATAGTTGACTGCAAATATACTGAGGACGACGGAAAAACATGGATAGAAATGTCGCCCGATACGGTGGTTTCAATGAACCTCTGGGGCTTTATGCCCGATTTATTCAAATACGCCGCCGACGGGTTTGTGGATTTCCTGAATGAAAAAATAGACGTTCCGAAATCCGAATATTTCCTGCCGAGCGTGGTTTCAAAGCTTATAGAGAGCGGCGAAAAGCGCGTTAAGGTGATGGTTGCCGAGGATAAATGGTACGGCGTTACATATAAAGAGGATAAAGATATGGTATCAGCCGCCCTTAACAAAATGGCTGACGCGGGACTTTACGAGGGGATTTGATCAATATGAAATTTATAACCGTTGATACATACGAAAAAATGAGCCGCCACGCCGCAAATATTATTTCGGCGCAGGTAATTATAAAGCCCGACTGTGTTTTGGGGCTTGCCACGGGTTCTTCGCCGCTCGGCACCTATAAGCAGCTTATTGACTGGTACAACAAGGGAGATATTGATTTCAGCGGCGTAACCTCCGTAAACCTTGACGAATATGTTGGGCTTGACGGTAAAAACGAGCAGAGCTACCGCTATTTTATGAATCACAATTTCTTTGACCACATAAATATAAGCATTAACAACACCTTTGTTCCCAACGGCTGCGCAGTCGATTTGGCGGGCGAGGGTCAGCGCTATGACGAGCATATTGCAGAACTGGGCGGCATTGATTTGCAGCTTTTAGGTATAGGGCTTGACGGTCACATAGGCTTTAATGAGCCCGATAAATACTTTGTTAAAAGCACCCACGTTGTAGATCTGCACGAAAGCACCATAAAGGCAAACTCCCGCTTTTTTGCGAATGAGGACGAGGTGCCGAAAAAGGCCATAACAATGGGTATGGTTTCCATTATGCAGGCAAAGAAAATTCTGCTTATAGCCAACGGCAAGGCAAAGCGTGATATACTCGAAAAGGCGTTTTACGGGCCTATTACCCCCGAAATTCCTGCATCTATTTTGCAGCTGCACCCCGATATTACGGTAATTTACAGCGAGAATTAAGGCGGGGCGGCAGAATGATTATTTATAATGCCGAAATAAACGGCGAATTAAAAACCGTTGTGACTGATGGCGGCAAAATTGCGACGGTTGAAGAAAACCGAAAAGACGGCGATATTAACGCCGAGGGCTGCCGCCTTATACCGGGGCTTATTGACGTGCACACCCACGGCTGCATAGGTATGGACACTATGGACGCGGATTTTGAGCCGATGTGCCGCTTTTACGCAGAGCACGGCACAACATCCTTTCTGCCCACCACAATGACAATGGGGTATGACAGCCTTTTAAAGGTGGTATCAGCCAAAACCGATTTTAAAGGTGCTAATATTTTGGGCTTTCATTTTGAGGGACCCTATATTTCCGAAAAGCACAAGGGCGCGCAAAATGAGAAATATATAAAGAATCCCTCCGCAGAGGAATTTGCGCAGTTTAAAAACGTTAAAATGATAACGTTAGCCCCCGAAAGGCCCGGCAGTATGGAATTTATTAAAGCCGTAACGCCCGATTGTATTGTATCCATAGGTCATACCGACTGCGATTTTGATACCGCAAACGAGGCGATTAAAAACGGGTCTGACTGTCTTACCCATATTTATAACGCAATGCCGCCGTTTCATCACCGCAACCCCGGACCTATCGGCGCGGGGTTTGTAAACCATATTTACGCGCAGATAATATGCGACGGTTTTCACATTTCAAAGCCCGTGGTGCTTGCTACCTATAAAATGTTCGGTGCCGACCGTATGACCCTTATAAGCGACAGCATAAGGAGCGCGGGTCTGCCCGACGGCGAATATGAATCGGGCGGGCTGAAAGTGTTTTTAAAGAACGGCGCGGCGCGCCTTGCCGACGGCACAATAGCCGGCAGCAGCGCAACGCTGCTTGACTGCGTTAAAACCGCGGTAAAATTCGGAATACCGTTTGATGACGCGGTAAGAATGGCAAGCCGCACGCCTGCCGAAATGCTCGGCGTGAACAAGGGGCAGATAAAGGCGGGCTTTGACGCGGATATGCTTATAGTGGATAAGGATATCAACATTAAAACGGTTATTGTAAACGGAGAAGTGTTTAAGTAATGGTAAAAACAAACGTAATGCGGGTGCTTGATAAGGAAAAAATAGCATATGAGCCGTTTTCTTACTCACCCGAGCTTACCGAGGGGGTAAAAATCGCCGAGGTTTTGGGCGAAGACCCTGCCTGCGTTTTTAAAACCCTTGTTACCGAATCGGGCGATAAGGAGCACTTTGTGTTTGTAATACCCGTTGCCGAAACGCTTGATTTAAAGGCGGCGGCGCGCGCTGTGGGGGCAAAATCCGTTTCAATGCTAAAGCAAAAGGAGCTTTTGCCGCTTACGGGCTATATTCACGGCGGCTGCTCCCCTGTGGGTATGAAGAAAAAATTCAAAACGGTTATTGACGAAAGTGCCAAAGGGTGTGAATTTTTTTATGTAAGCGCAGGCAAGGTCGGTTTTCAGGTAAAGGTCTCACCCGAAAAGTTAGCCAATTTTATCGGGGCGGATTTTGCCGATTTAACGGTTTAAAAAAAAATTCACTATTTTGTCATTGAAAAATCTAAATCTTTATGTATAATATAAATCAGAGGGTTGAAAAACTACTCTGATTTATTAAATTTACGGAAAAGGTGAATTTTTATGAACAAATTTATGTTGAATGAAACCTCATACCATGGCGCGGGCGCCATTGCCGCTATACCGGAAGAAATTAAAAGCAGAGGCTTTAAAAAGGTCTTTGTTGCTTCCGACCCGGATCTTGTTAAATTCGGCGTTTCAAAAAAGGTTACCGATATTCTTGAGAATGCCGGCATAGAGTACAAGCTCTATTCCGATATAAAGCCCAACCCCACAATTGAAAACGTACAGCACGGCGTTGCCGAGTTCAAGGCATACGGCGCTGACTGCATAGTAGCAATAGGCGGCGGCTCCTCTATGGATACATCTAAGGCAATCGGTATTATTATAACCAACCCCGAGTTTGAGGACGTTCGCTCATTAGAGGGCGTTGCCCCCACAAAAAATAAATGCGTGCCGATAATTGCAGTTCCCACTACGGCCGGCACCGCCGCAGAGGTTACCATAAACTATGTTGTAACCGATGTTGAGAGAAAGCGCAAATTCGTTTGCGTTGACGCGCACGATATTCCGGTAGTGGCCGTTGTTGACCCGGATATGATGTCTACTATGCCGGCTTCTCTCACCGCCGCAACGGGTATGGACGCGCTTACCCACGCAATTGAGGGCTACATAACCAAGGGCGCTTGGGAGCTTTCGGATATGTTCCACATTAAGGCTATTGAAATTATTGCCCGCTCGCTGCGCGACGCCGTTAAAAACGGCAAGGAAGGCAGAGACGGTATGGCGCTCGGTCAGTATGTTGCCGGTATGGGCTTCTCTAATGTAGGCCTCGGCGTTGACCACTCAATGGCGCACACGCTTTCGGCTTATTATGACACACCGCACGGCAAAGCCTGCGCAATTCTTCTGCCTACCGTAATGGCTTATAACGCTGATTACACCGGCGAGAAATATAAGGACATTGCAAAGGCAATGGGCGTTAAGGGCGTTGACGATATGTCGGTTGAAGAATACCGCAAGGCAGCGGTTGACGCGGTTCGTCAGCTTGCTGAGGATGTAGGCATTCCCACCACGCTTAAAGGCATTGTTAAGGAAGAGGATATTCCGGCGCTTGCCGAATCAGCCTATGCCGACGCTTGCCGTCCGGGCAACCCGAGAGATACAAGCGTTGAAGAAATTGCAGAGCTTTACAAAAGCCTTATGTAATTAATATGAAAGTTTAAAAATCAAAGACTCCCCTCTGTTTCGGCTTTGCCGAAACAGAGGGGAGCTGTCGTATTAGATATTGACTTTAGATGTTAGATGTTAGACCGGCGGCTTTGCCGCCCATAGGCTCCCTTCTTTTTGACGTATGTCAAAATAGAGGTTATTCCCCTGTTAGGGGAAATGTCTGCGCATCAGACAAAAAGGTTCCCGTTTTCGGAAAAAAGCTGTCGTGCGTATACACGACTGAAAGAGAAAAAAGATAAAGTTTCTATGTATTTAAACTCTTTCTCTCCTTCCGTCACGGCTCGCGCCGTGCCACC
>OIYS01000302.1_pt1 | contig 36977 bp, 32 predicted proteins | sample 1588271 | NCBI WGS metagenome assembly OIYS01 (sample SAMN03283286) | human gut metagenome | biome: human-associated habitat; material: feces | host: Homo sapiens | place: Peru | collected 2012
TATAAAATAACAACATTTTTAAGTGAGCAGCGAAATCTTAAATGAAAGAGCCGTGTGGCGACACATAGTTTTTTATGGCTTTGTTTGCTCGTAGGGGATTTTTTTTGTATTTTCGCATTGTAAAATGATATATTCTGCAATGATGTTAAATTTCAAACCGTTTACTCTCTCTTTGCGTGACAGGACGCTTGTTCTCGACCGTCCACAGATTATGGGAATTGTGAATGTCACTCCCGATTCTTTTTATTCAGCAAGTCGCACTTTTGATGTGGATTCTCTGGAAAAGAAGGTGGAGCAGATGGTGAGTGAAGGTGTTGACATCTTTGACATTGGTGCCTATTCCACTCGTCCGGGTGCCGACGACGTTAGTCCCGAAGAAGAACTTCGCCGTTTGCAGCGCGGCATGGAGGTGGTGAAGCGCATGGCACCAAACATACCAGTTTCTATCGACACATTCCGTGCCAATGTGGCGCGCGCCTGTGTGGAGGAAATGGGTGCCGACATTGTGAACGATGTGTCGGGTGGCACGCTCGATGCCGATATGGCTGCCACGATGGGGCAGCTCGATGTGCCGTATATTTTGATGCACATGCGTGGCACTCCAGCCACTATGCAGCAGTTCACCGACTATCCCGGTGGCGTGGTGGCAGATGTGGTTGCCGACTTGAAGGCGAAGATGGAGCACTTCCGTGAGCAGGGTTGCCGTCAGGTGATTCTTGACCCAGGATTTGGCTTCAGCAAGACATTGGAGCAGAATTATGAACTAATGAACGGCTTGGCGGCATTTCACGAGTTGAATGCACCGCTACTGGTGGGCATTTCCCGAAAGTCGATGATTTTCCGCTTGTTGGGCACATCGTCGGCAGAGTCGCTTGAGGGCACCACGGTGCTCAACACCATAGCGATGCTCGCAGGAAGCCATATTTTGCGTGTTCATGATGTGCGTGCGGCAGTTGAGGCGCGCACAATTTTGGAGGAATTGGACAAAACGAAAGCGTGAAAGCGTAACCCTTTTCCTCGCCTTATTTTGACTTTAATAAACTGAATAAACTGATTAGATGTTTGAAAGTTTTGGCATAATTGACTTTATCGACATTGCTTTAGCGTCGGCATTGTTGCTATACCTCTACCTCACAATGAAGAAGTCGGGGGCTATCAATGTGTTTTTGGGAATCGTGTTCTTGCTGGTGGTGTTCACGGTGCTCCGCATCAGTCGCATGACATTGATGAAGGGCATATTCGACACTATTATCAGTCAAGGTGTAATCATTCTGATTATCCTTTTCCAGAACGAGATACGCCACTTCCTTAGTGATGTGGGCTCAAACCGCAGTTTGCGCTTCTTCAAGCGGTTTATGCACAAACCATCGGCAGCCGATAAGCGCAAGTGGCTGATGCCAATCATTTATGCCTGCATGTCGATGTCGAAGTCGAAAACCGGTGCGCTGATTGTGGTGCAGAAAAGCACATCGCTGTCAGATTTCGTTAACACTGGCGATATGATTGATGCGAAGGTGAACAATCGCTTGCTCGAAAATATCTTTTTCAAAAACAGCCCGCTGCATGATGGTGCGGTGATTATCTCCGATGGCAGAATCCTTGCCGCCGGGTGTATTCTGCCTGTGTCTCACGACCGCAACTTGCCTCGCTACTTAGGTCTTCGCCACCGTTCGGCGTTGGGAATCACCCAGGAAAGCGATGCCGTGGCTATCGTGGTCAGCGAGGAGACAGGCAATATCTCATGCGCCTACAAGGGCGAAATATTCCTCAAATTATCAAGTACGGAACTTGACCATAAAGTTTCGGAATTACTTAATGAATAGTCATAAAAAATGGATAACAATATAAGAGGTGCATTTGAAATTGGAGATGCACTGGTAAGTCTTGACCTTGCCGAACGCTTTTTCTGCTGCGATATTGACGCATGCCTGGGCGCATGCTGCATTGAGGGCGACGCAGGGGCTCCAATCACTAAAGAAGAGTTTGAAAAACTGAAAGAAGTGCTCCCCGTGATTTGGGATGACCTGCTTCCACGCGCGCAAGAGCAGATTAAGGAGCATGGTGTGGGCTATCTCGACCCCGAAGGGGAAATCGTTACCCAGATTGTTGACGGCAAGAATTGCGTGTTTTCCACCTATTTGCCGGGCGGCGTGTGCATCTGCGCCATCGACAAGGCATACCGCGAGGGCAAACTCGATTGGCGTAAACCCATTTCGTGCTATCTCTACCCTGTGAGAGTGAAAAAGCACAAGGCGTTTACTGCCTTGAATTATCACCGCTGGAAAATCTGCAAGAGTGCCGAAGTGATAGGCAGAAAAAATAAAGTTCGCCTCTATCAATTCCTGAAAGAGCCGCTCATCGAGCGTTTCGGCAAAGAGTGGTATGACGAACTCGCCGCAAATTGCGACCTCTATGTGAAAACCTACCTCGAAGACTAACCTACCATTTCGCCCAAAATGATACCTCAATCACGTAGGGACATGCCTTCGGCATGTTTCCAGTGCGTTGATAGACTGGTAGTTTCATTCTCGCTAAATCTGAAAATACAATCTTTTCCACATAGATTTTCCGATTGCATTTTCTGATGACGGGTGGGAGCGATAAATGCCGAAATATTTGGCAGTTACGAAATTTTATATTAATTTTGCACCGATTTTCGTAACCTCTGTTGGGAAATTTGTGTGGCCCTTGTACGTTGCGGAAACGGTATAGTACTATAAAACAAATAATTACAATGGATTTAATTAAAGTTGTAGAGCAAGCATTTGCTACCAAGAAGGAACTTCCTGCATTCTTCCCTGGCGACACTATCACAGTGGCTTACCGCATTAAAGAAGGTAACAAGGAACGTATCCAGCAGTATCGTGGTGTTGTTATCAAAATCAGCGGCGAAGGCGACAAGAAGCGTTTCACCGTTCGCAAGATGTCTGAAAACATTGGTGTAGAACGTATCTTCCCAATCGAATCTCCATTCATCGACAGCATCGTGATCAACAAGCACGGTCGCGTGCGTCGCGCTAAGATTTACTACCTCCGCAAGCTCACTGGTAAGAAGGCTCGTATCAAAGAGCGTCGCGTAGTGGTAAAGAAGGAAGCATAATCTGCTTGCCAGAAGATATTCCATTAAGGTTGCCGCAGTCCGATTCGGATTGTGGCAATTTTTTTGTAAATTTGTTTGCTGAAAATGGCAGAGCGAAAAATCATACACGTAGATATGGATGCGTTTTTTGCATCTGTAGAGCAACTCGACAATCCCGACTTGAAAGGTCGGCCGATTGCCGTGGGGCACGATGCGCCACGCAGTGTGGTGGCTACGGCGAGTTATGAGGCGCGAAAATTCGGCGTTCATTCCGCGCAGCCCATGGCGCAGGCGAAGCGGCGGTGTGAGCAACTGGTGATTGTGGAGCCGCATTTTGCCCGCTATCGCGAGGTGTCGGCGCAGGTGCATGAGATTTTCCACCGCTACACCGACATCATAGAGCCCATCTCGGTGGATGAGGCTTTCCTCGATGTGACCGAAAACAAGAAAGGCATAACTTTGGCGATGGATATTGCCAAGGAAATACGCCAAGCCATTTGGGATGAGTTGCACCTTACGGCGTCGGCTGGCGTGTCGTGCAATAAGTTGATGGCGAAGATTGCCAGCGATTTCCGCAAGCCCAATGGACTGACGGTGGTGCATCCGCAACGCATTCAGGCGTTTTTGCAGCATCTGCCTGTGGAGAATCTGTGGGGCGTAGGGCCAAAGACGAAGCAGAAAATGTATGATTTGATGGTGCATACTTGCGGCCAACTTCGTGAGGTGCCGCTGGAAATTCTGAAATTGGAATTTGGCAAAATGGGGCAGGTGTTCTACGATTTTGCGAGGGGTATCGACAAACGGCCAGTGGTCACCGATTGGATTCGCAAGTCGGTGGGCTGCGAGGAAACCTTTGAATCCGACATCAGTAAGCCATCGGCGGCGATTATTGTGCTGTATCAGGCTGTGATAGAATTGGTGCAGCGAATCGCCAAATGCGGTTTTGAAGGACGCACACTCACGCTGAAAGTGAAATTTGCCGACTTCACGCAAGTGACTCGTAGCCTTACGCAAAGCAAGGTGCTGCGCGATAAAGATGACATTCTGCCGTTGGCGAAACAACTGCTGGCAAAGGTGGATTTCAAGCAACACCCTTTCCGCTTACTCGGCCTATCGGTATCGCGCACCGACAACGACCAACACGAAGAACCCCGCCAACAATGGCACACCGGCGAACTGCCTTTTGAGCCTTATTGAGTCAACAAGTCTACGGGTCAACGAGTCAACAAGTTTTCGAGGTTTCGAATTTTCGAATTTTCGAGATTTCGAGATTTCGAGTTTTTTTGGGGGGATTATAGTTTGATGCCGTATTTGATGATGCTGTCGGTGAGCATTCCTTTTGGCATGAAGGCTTTTAGGGTGTCGGTGACGGTGTTGAGCATTCGTTCGCGGATGTAGTCGTCTTTGATGTAGAGCGAAATGCGGCGCTCCGACACATGGTTGCCATCAATCTCCCTTACATTGCTCCGTTGTGCTTCGGTGAGGAATGGCAGGTGCATTTCGGGAATGATGGTGTAGCCGCCGTTCTCGTCCACGATGCGGATTAGCGTTTCGATACTGCCAGCCTCGTAGATGTATTGCCCTTTGGTGTGGGCTTTGCAGAACGAGAATGCGCTGTCGCGAAGGCATTGCGCCTCTTTCATAATCCACATGTTTTCGTTGTCTAAGTTTTCGGGCCGCAACACTTGGTGAGGCAGTCCACAACCTTCTGAAAGGTAAACATAGAATTTCTCGGTGTAGAGCGGTACTTCCAGTATGCCTTTTTTGGCGTTGTCGCAAATGGCAATGCCAGCGTCGATTTCGCCACGAAGCAGAGCCTCGTGCATAAAGTCGGCTTTCATTTCAAGTATGGAAAGCGACACCGAAGGGTATGCCGTGCGATAGTGCTTGATGAATTTTGGCAGCAGATAAGGAGCGATGGTGGGACCTACCGACAATGTAAGCGAACCGCTGATAGCGCCTTTTCCCTCGTTCACAATCTCGGTGATTCGTCCAGCCTCCATCAGTGCTTTTTGCGCCTGTAAAATGATTTTCGCACCCTCGGTGGTGGGTTTTACCGACTTGTTTGTGCGTTCGAAAATGCGCACGTCGAGTTCTTCCTCAAGTTTGATGAGCATGGCGCTCAAAGTGGGCTGGGATATATCACAAGCATCGGCCGCTTTTGCGAAATTGCGAAAACGGTCGATAGCCACAATGTACCTGAATTGTTGTAGTGTCATTGTTTGTAGGAATTGATGATGTTGGCTAATTCGGCGAGTGGCATTGCTCCGCTCTGTCGCCATAGCTGCTGACCTTCACGGAAGAGCATCAGCGTGGGCACCGACTGTATGCGGTAGTTCATGGCGAGTTCTTGCGCCTTGTCCACATCAATTTTAAGGATTCGAATACTGTTGCCGAAGTTTTCCTTCAACTGTTCCAATACTGGGTGCATCATCTTGCAAGGACCGCACCATGTGGCAAAGAAGTCAACTAATGTGAGTTGATTGCCGTTGATGATTTCATTGAAATTTTCCATTTTGTTTCACTTGTTTTTAAGTTTGCAAATCATTTGAGTCATATTGCCCATTGGGCAGAACACGCACCATGTGCGAGGGCGGTAAACCACCGTGAGGATAACGCCCACGATAAGCGAGGTGAGCATGATGCCGTAGAGACCGAAAGCGAATTGCGCCACCCATGGCTCTACAGCAGTGGGGTAGGCCCAATGCCATGGTACATCGAAAGTCCAGAGCAGGTGTATGGTTTCGTGCAGCGAGTTCACGCCTTTTGCCACATTCACGGTGAGGATAATCATTTGAATGAAAAAGAACATGAAGAACACGAGGAATCCGTTTCGGAACCACTTCGACGAAAGCCATCGTGGAGCCACTTTCTTGCGCGACCACTTCAGGGTGTTGCCAATCTGGAGGAAGAGTTGACCACGGCCGCAGTAGTTGTTGCAGTAGCCTTTACCTCCTCCGAATATTGCCATCAGCAGCGGAATGAGGAAGCAGATCACGCCAAGCCACGCAAACACGATGTTGAAGAATCCGAGGGTGAAGTATGTGGCCGACACAATCCAGAGGTAATCGCTCCAGCGCTTTTTTGTAGGTTTTGCCATAGTGCTTATCTGGGAATTTTGTGAATTACTCCAGCTGGGCAGTTTTTTTCGCAGATGCCACAGCCAATGCAAATATCTTCGTCAACCACCGAGTAGCATCCCTTGTAGATGCTGATGGCATCCTTTGGGCATACTTTAACGCACACTCCACATGCCACGCAGCGATCTTTTTCGCTTACTGCTTTGAACTTCGATGCCATATTATTTTCCTTCGTTGGCCAGCAACTCCTCAAGAAACTCCGATGCGTCAGCCACGCAGTCGGCGCACTCGCGCATGGGTTTGCCTGTGCCAGCACCCTTCAGTAGTTTGCACTGTGTGACACCGTTGCGCTTTTTGAACTTCTCCATCATTTGTCGCATACCACGCATAGCCTTCACTTTGTCTTTGGTGGCAAGGCCGTAAACCATGCCAGCGCCCACCAGTGCACCGCATGTGCCTTCCATGTTGCCCATGCCGGCGCCAAAACAGTTGCCCACATGCTTGATGGTGGTTTCGTCGATACCAGTGAAGTCGTAATAGGTGCAGCACACCGATTGGGTGCAGTTGTAAGCACCGCTCAGTTTCTTCTGTACTGCTATTTCTTTTCTACTTTCCATATTGAGAATTTTTGTTGTTGATGTTTTGATTTCTGGTGCAAAGATACAATGCGCGATGATAGAAAAACAAATGTTTTTATATATTTGTTTATAGATATTGTCTATTGTTTGAGTGCGCACAAATTTGGAACGGTAATCCACACAAATTCAATAAAAAAGATATTCGTGAAAATCCGTGCGATTCGTGGTTCTTTAATTAGCCACAAATTAGCACAAATTTTCACGAATTATTTTAGTATCTAACTATCTAACCTCTAATTTCTAACTTCCCTTTCCCTCTTCTTTTCTTCGAAGTGGGTGCGGAGTAGGGCTACGGTTTCTTCGGGGGTGGTGGCTGGGGCTGTGATTTTTTCAAGTTGGCAGCGGTCGCCTTCCTCTTTGATGGTGTCAACCAATGTGCCGTAGCTGTAAGCGATGCCTGCTTCTTCGAGAAATGGTATGGCTTTTGTGCTCATCACTTCGGCATAGAGATTCTTCACTCCGCCCACCACAACCATAGCGGCTGCGGCTTTTCCAATCACCTTGTCGGCGATAGTTGCGCCATGCAGCATTTCGGGGTCGTGGTCGAGCAGATACTCTAAATCACGCACACCAGGCTTGGAGTAGGTGGTGACGATGCCGTGGTTTTTCACCACCAGCGAACACTTCTCCCTTCTTAAAATCTCAATTAGTTGTCGCATTATTTCTGCTCAAATTTGTTTGCCACACGCACCAAGTTGTCGATAATTGGCAAATGCTGTGGACACATGGCCTCGCACTGTCCGCACTGTATGCAGTCGCTTGCTTTGCCGTGCTTTTTAGTCAGTAAATTGTAGTATAGTCGGCTGTTGGGGAATTGGCTTTCGCCCAGTTGCTTAATCACATTCATCAAACCGAAATATTGTGGAATGGCAATGTGCTGTGGGCATTTGCCAGTGCAGTAGTGGCACGCCGTGCAAGGAATGTCGATGTTTTTGGTGATGGTGTCAACCACACGGCTGATGAGGTCGGTTTCTTGCTCGTTCAGCGGTTGGAAATTCTGCATGTAGCTGGTGTTGTCGTCGAGTTGCTCCATATTGCTCATGCCGCTGAGCACCGTCAGCACATTCGGCAGCGAGGCGCAGTAGCGAATTGCCCACGATGCAGGGCTCATGTCGGGGTGCACCTCCTTCATCATCTGCTCCACCTCTGCCGGCACATTTGCCAAACTGCCGCCCTTCACAGGCTCCATCACAATCACTGGTTTGCCGTATTTCTCGCAAATCTCGTAGCACTTCCTGCCCTCCACAGGGCTGTTCCAGTCGATATAGTTGATTTGCAACTGCACATATTCAAATTCGGGGTGTGTGGCAAGCACATGCTCCAACGTTTCGCTGTCGTCGTGAAACGAGAATCCAATATGCTTCGCCTTGCCCTTGGCCTTCAGTTGCTTCAGGAATTTCCAACCGTCGATACGGTCGAGCAGTTCGATGTAATTCTTGTTAATGGCATGAAACCAGTAGTAGTCGAAATACTCCAACCCAGTTCGGGCGAGTTGAATGTCGAACACCCGCTGCAAATCGTCGTAGGTGGTGATTTCTGCTGCGGGCATCTTGTCGGTCACGGTGTAGCTTTCGCGAGGGTATCGCTTCACAATCGCCTCACGCACAAACACCTCGCTTTCGCCATCGTGGTACATGAACGCCGTGTCGAAGTAAGTGAAACCACGCGCCATATATTTGTCCACCATTTGGGTGGCAAGCGTGTAGTTGATCGACTTTTGATCGTTGGGGTCGAGAAGGGGAAGACGCATCATTCCCATGCCGAGTTTTCTCATTTCGCTGACTATTTTTTAAGAAAGAATTTGATGAACGCCCAGCCGCCAATCACCTGAATGAGCATACCTGGCACGCCCAAGCGGAAATCCTGAACGCCAGCCATGAAACTGCCTTTCACTGCCCATTCAATACCGCAGCCCACCACTTGATACATCAGCACCACAGCGAGAATGGCAAAAATCGACACCGATTTTGTGCGATTAGCGATGACCGACGCAGCGCAGGCCAGCAGCACGCCCTTCATCACAATCATAGGAAGAGCCGCCACAGGTGGCATACCGAAAAAGGCGGAATTGATGATAGGGGAGAGCAGGGCGGTGAGCAAACCCACCTTTGCCCCATACTTATATGCGCCAATCAGCGTGAAGAAATAGATGGGCAGAAAGATTAAGCCACCCTTCGGTATCAGTGCATGGCAAAGTTGAGGAAACACAATATTTCCCACAATAAACAGTGCTGCAAAAGCATAGGTGCGCACATCACGCAACGAAAGCGAATAAAGTTTCACGTTTGAATTCATATCGTAATCATTTTGAATGGTTCAGAATATTTTTTATCTTTCAAAATTACAAGAAATCCATCAAAAAAGCAATAAAAAACCTGTGTGCTAATGCCCCTGTGTGATTTTTTATGAATGCAATTTAAAATATCACACTTATTTTCCGTAAATTTGTAGAAAAAAGATAACTATGGCAGAATTTGATTTGAATAGATTTTTGGTGGCACAGGAGTGTGATTACGCCACAGCACTTGCCGAGATGAAAAATGGAGCGAAGTTGAGCCACTGGATTTGGTACATCTTTCCGCAGCAAAAAGGACTTGGGCACAGTTACAATTCGCGATACTATGGGCTTTGTGGCGTGGAAGAGGCTATGGCTTACTGGAATCATCCAGTGCTGAAAGCCCGCTTATTGGAAATAACCAATGCGGTTTTGTCACATGCTGGCAAACGCGATATTTTCCAAATTATGGGTAGCGGAATCGATGTTATGAAGTTTCGCTCATGTATGGATTTCTTTGATAAAGTAGCACCTAATGATGTGTTTCATAAGGCAATCGTTACGTTTTACCCATTTTGACATAAAAATGATGGGGTAACATACTCACGATGTGGGCAAAAGTTTGTAACTTTGTATGATTTTTTGTGCGCTCTGAAAAGTGGCACCAAAAATGGTACAAATAGCAAATTTTAATTAAGAATTATTTATATAAAATTATGGCAAAAAAAGCATTATTGATGATTCTTGACGGTTGGGGCATTGGTCCTCACGACAAGAGCAACGCAATTTGGGAAACTCCAACTCCTTACTGGGACAGCCTTATCGCAAACTATCCAAACAGCCGCTTGAAGGCTTGTGGCGAAGACGTGGGTTTGCCAGCAGGACAGATGGGTAACAGCGAAGTGGGTCACCTCAACATTGGTGGCGGCCGCATCGTTTACCAAGACCTTGTGAAAATCAACAAGGCTATTGCTGATGGCTCTATCTTGAAGAATCCTGAAGTTGTAAAGGCTTACACCTATGCTAAGGAAACTGGCAAGGGCTTGCACATCATGGGCTTGACCTCAACTGGTGGCGTGCACAGTTCAATGGACCACTTGTTTGCGCTTTGCGACATTGCTAAAGAATATGGTCTTGAAAAAGTGTATCTCCACTGCTTCATGGACGGTCGTGACACCGACCCAGAAAGCGGCAAGGGCTTTATTCAAAATGTGGAAAATCACTTCGCAAAGAGCACAGGTGTGATTGCCACTATCACTGGTCGCTACTACGCTATGGACCGTGACAAACGCTGGGACCGCGTGAAACTCGCTTACGACCAACTCGTGAACGGCGAAGGCCGCAAGAGTGACAACATGGTGCAGGCAATGCAGGAATCATACGACGAAGGCATCACCGACGAATTTGTGAAGCCTGTGGTGAACAGCACTGTTGACGGCCGCATCAAGGAAGGCGATGTGGTGATTTTCTTCAACTACCGCAACGACCGTGCAAAAGAACTTACCCAAGTGCTCACTCAGCAAGATATGCCAGAGCAGGGTATGCACACCATCAAGGACTTGCAATTCTTCTGCATGACTCCTTACGATTCATCATTCACAGGCGTTGGCATTCTTTTCCCAAAGGAAAATGTGCAGAACACCCTCGCAGAATACATTTCAAGCAAGGGTTTGAAGCAACTCCACATTGCAGAGACTGAAAAGTACGCTCACGTTACATTCTTCTTCAACGGTGGCCGCGAGGCTCCATTTGAAGGTGAAGACCGTATTCTCGTTCCATCACCAAAGGTGGCAACCTACGACCTCAAGCCAGAAATGAGTGCTTACGAAGTGAAGGACAAATTGGTGGCCGCTATTGGCGAGAAGAAGTACGATTGGATTGTGGTGAACTACGCTAACGGCGACATGGTGGGCCACACAGGTGTGTATGAAGCAATCGAAAAGGCTGTTAAGGCTATCGACGAATGTGTGAAAGACACCGTGGAAGCAGCAAAGGCTGCCGACTATGAAGTAATCATTATCGCTGACCACGGCAACGCCGACCATGCTGTGAACCCTGATGGCACTCCAAACACCGCTCACTCGCTCAACGATGTGCCATGCGTGTATGTAACTGCCAACAAGGACGCTAAGATTGAAAATGGTCGCCTCGCCGACGTGGCTCCAACCATTCTTCAAATTATGGGCCTCGAACAACCAGCAGAAATGACTGGTAAGGGTCTTATCGAAAAGTAATTTACGGGCCTCTATACTGTGTAGAATGGCGCGTTAAGATATAATCTATTTCATAACAACCGTTCTAAAACCCCTCGGCTCTATGCGATTTTCAGCATAGAGCCGTTTTTTGTTGCCTTAAAAACGTGTGAAAATCATTTTTTATTTGTAAATTCGTGGGTTGAACAAAGATGTATAGAAATTGATTATAAACTAATTAAAATTATATCATTATGACTCCATTTAAGAAGTTATTATTGGCGGGCTTATTGGTAGCAACAATGGTGCCTGCTGTAAGTGCCGAACATCTGGTGATTGCTGCTGTCAACGACACTCACAGTCAAATCGACCCAGCCGCTGATGGGAAAGGCGGGCTGCTCCGCCGTCGTGCCATCTACGACCAAATCCGCAAAGAAAACAAAAACACGATGATTATTCATGGTGGCGATGCTGTGCAGGGCACGCTCTATTTCTCTATGTTCAAGGGAGAAGTGGAATTTGCCGCTATCGACAGCATGGGCTACGACATGATCACGCTCGGAAATCACGAGTTTGATAATGGCGTGGTGAAACTTGCCAACTACTACAACAAGTTGAAAACTCCAATCGTTTCGACCAACTACGATTTCAGCGCCACCCCAGTGAAGGGTGTGATGCCATATCTGATTAAGACATTTGGTGGAAAGCGTGTGGGCTTCATCGGCATTAACGTGAATCCACGAGGCATGGTGTCGGAAGGCAATTACGATGGTCTCTACTATCAGAATGGCGAACTCATTGCCGACCCAACCGCAAAATATTTGAAGGAAGTGCAAAAAGTGGATTATGTGGTGATGGTGTCGCATATCGGCTATTTTGCAGAAATTCCTGGCGAACCTTGCGATTCTGGCTTGGTGACCAAGAGCCACTACATCGATATCGTGGTGGGCGGTCACACCCATTCTATAATTGAACCGGGTTCTGCTCAAGCCAACGTGAAGAATGCCGATGGTAAAATTGTCACAATCGGACAAAACGGAAAGTATGGCAAACTCGTGGGCGTTTATGACCTCGACCTCGAAACTGGTAAGGTGGAATATCGCCACATCAAAGTGACTTCTGCCTACGATGAAGCCGCTAAGCAATACACGGCTTTCGCTAATTGGCTCGCTCCTTACAAGCACAAGGTGGATTCAATCATGAATGCACCCGTGGCGCAAAGCGCACGCGAAATGACCTTGGACAGCCAAGCATACCAGAACTGGCTGTCGGATGCCATTATGGATATTATCAAAACCCTCTACACCGGCAAGGTTGACCTCGCTATCATGAACAAGGGCGGTATTCGTCAGGATATGCCTAAGGGTATGGTTTCGGAAGGTTTGATTAATTCTACCTTCCCATTCGACAATCGCTTTGTGGTGCTCGATATCAAGGGTAAAGACTTGATTGAGGCTTTCCGTGTGATGGCTAACCGTGGTGGCGACGCTGTGAGCAAGGAGGCTAAAGTGGTGTATAATGCCAAGGGCGAAATTGTGAGCGCAAAACTCAACGGCAAGCAAATCAAACCCGAACAGTCGTATAAGTTGGTGACAATCAACTTCCTTGCCAACGGTGGCGACTACATGGATTCGCTCCGCAATGGTAAGGTGCTTTTCACCGACACAGAGCCTTACGGCGAGCACATGCTTGAATATGTGAAGCAACTCACTGCCAAAGGCAAGATTATTGATGCAAAAGACACTCCTCGTTTTGTGAAAAAATAATATTATCAAATTTTCATAATGAACTTCAAGAAAATCTTACTTATTGCTGTGGCTGTGTTGATGACAGCCACAGTTTCTGTGGGAGCCAAGCGTCAGCCCGCTATTTTCAACAAGGTTGACAAAAAGGCTATGGAATCGTGGGTGAACACCACATTCAAGTCGCTTTCACCCGATGAGCGAATTGCCCAGTTGATAGTGATGGCTGTAAACCCACGCGGCGCCGATGCCGAGACTTTAGTGAAAAAGTATGTGGCTGATTACAAGATTGGCGGTCTGATTTACAACGAAAACGACATCGTGACTCAGGCAAAACTCACCAATTACGCCCAATCGTTGTCGAAAGTGCCATTGATGATCACCCTCGACGCGGAATGGGGGCTTTCAATGCGATTGGAAAATGCTCCTAAGTTTCCTCGCAACTTATTTTTAGGTGCCATAAGCGACGACAAGTTCTTCTACGAATACGGTCAGGAAGTGGCTCGTGAATGTAAGCGCATGGGTGTGAATGTGAATTTCGCCCCTGTGCTCGACGTTATCGACCGCCAAAAGACCGTGCTTGGCACTCGTGCCTATGGTTCAAACCCCACTTTGGTGGGTAATCACGGCGTGGCATTCGCCCGTGGTATGGAAGATGGTGGCGTGCTCTCAGTGATGAAGCACTTCCCCGGCCATGGCAGCACCACAGCCGACTCGCATCTTGAGTTGCCAGTTATCAACAAGACGCTCCAAGAATTGAAGCAATATGATTTCGCTCCATTCCAGCAATACATTGATGCCGGTTTGGGCGGTTGCCTCACGGCGCACCTCTATATCCCTGCTATTGATAAGCGTCGTGTGCCAGGCACCATGTCGAAGGCGTATGTCACCAATCTTTTGCAAAAGAAGATGCACTTCAATGGGCTTATCTTCACCGATGCGCTCGGTATGGAAGGCGCTAAAGAGGTGAAAGGCTCAGTGTGTGTGAACGCATTCCTCGCTGGCAACGACATTCTGCTCATGCCTAACGAGGTTGGGCCTGAAATTGCCGCTATCAAGCAAGCGATTGCCGCTGGTAAGATTAAGCAGAAAGATGTGGACGCGAGAGTGAAGAAGATTCTCCGATTTAAATACGCTCTTGGATTAGACACCAAACCTCAAATCGACCTCGCCAACATTGTGGCTGACATCAACGCTCCTGAATCAAAGGTGCTCCAACGCAAGATGGTGGCATCTGCTGTGACTGTGGTGAAGTCGGCTAACGATATTCTCCCTTTGAAGAATTTGAACAACCGCAAAATTGCCGTGGTGGTGATGGGTAATGAAAATGGCGTAAAATCGATGTTCGCGCGCCGTTGCACCGACTATGCCGAAGCCACTGTATTCGACTACAACCGTGTGGGTTCGCTCGATGCGCTCCAGCAGAAAATCGCCAAAGGTGGCTTCAACACCGTTATTGTGTGTGTGGCTACACCTGCCGACGCATACATGAATGCCGCAAAGCAATTGGCAAGCGCAGGTGGCGATGTGATTGTGGCTACCATGTGCCATCCTGAAAAACTCGACTTGGTAGGCTCCTTGATGGGAAGCGACAAGGTGAAGGCTTCACTTGTGACCTATGGCACCACCATGACCGATGAAGATTATTTGGCACAAACCATTTTCGGCGGAAATGCTGCAAAGGGTGTGCTCCCTATGGATATGAAAACTGGTGGTGGCGTGTTGAAGGCTGGTACTGGCGTGACTTACGAAGCTTGCCGCCTTGGTTACACCATTCCACAGGAAGTGGGCTTCAGCGGCGATTTGTTGGCTAAAATCGACTCGGTTTGCAACTATGGTGTGCAGCAAAAGGCATTTCCAGGCTGTCAGGTGGTTGTGGCTCGACATGGCAAAGTGGTTTGCAAGCGTGCTTACGGCCAAATTGACTACAATGTGGAAATCCCTGTTACCAACAACACCCTCTATGGCCTGGCATCAGTTTCGAAGGCTACTGGCACACTCAGCGGTGTGATGAAGGTGTACGACGAAGGTGAAATCCAACTCGACGAACCTGCAAGTGACGTGATTCCAGGGCTTAAAGTGGAAGATAAGAAGGATATGACCTTCCGCCAGCTCTTGTATCACGAGACCGGTATGCCACCATCACTCAACATGTGGCAAATGATGTTCGACCCCAAAACTTACAACGGTCCACTCATCTCTACCACGCCAAACGAATACAACACCATTTGGGTGATGAAAAACGCCTATGGCAATAAGAAGGCAAAACTCCGTACCGACATTCTTTCACGCAAAAAGACCGATGTGTTTAACTTGCCTATCGCTGAGGGATTGTGGGGCAGTAAAGCCACTTACGATTCAATCATGGCGCGCATCTACACCTCTACTTTGGGCGAAAAGAAATATCTCTACAGCTGCCTGAACTTCAGCTTGCTGGCAAATGCGGTGGAAAACGTAACGAAGCAGCCACTCAACACATTCGTTCAAGACGGCATTTTCGCTCCACTGGGTGCTTACCACACCATGTATCGCCCACTTGAGAAGTTCCCACAATACCAGATTGCTTACACCGAGGTGGATACCTACCTCCGCCGTCAGCATATCCATGGCTATGTGCACGACGAACTTGCCGCATTCTCTGGCGGTGTTCAAGGTAATGCTGGTTTGTTCTCGAATGCCAACGACCTTTGCAAACTCTTCCAAATGTGGCTCAACGGTGGTGTGTATGGTGGCGACCGCTATTTGAAGCAATCCACCGTAGAAACATTCCTCACCTCAAAGAGTCCCAACTCGCATCGTGGTTTAGGTTTCGACAAACCACGCATCGACAAGCCCGAATGGTCGTCAACCTGCGATGAGGCGAGCCCCGAAACTGTAGGACACACCGGATTTACTGGCACTTGCTTCTGGGTGGATCCAAAGACTGATATGATTTACATTTTCTTGTGCAACCGTGTATCGCCCACTCGCGACAACCCCAACTTTGGCCGTGTGAGCGCACGCACAAATATCCAGTCGATTCTCTACAAATCTATCGTGAAGTAATTCACCACAGATATCCAATCAATAGCGGAGGGCTGAAGCCAATCAAGGTTTCAGCCCTCCCTATTTTCTATGCGTGGCTTAGTTTTTTGCGTCATTGGAAACGAGTTTCCATGCCGCCAACCACTCAATCCCTCCGCCACCCTCTTACGAGGGCTATCCACGTTGCCCCAAGGATAAAAACCGCTCGCCGTTTCACGGCGAAAAAACCCTTGATGATAAAATGATTTCTTGGTAAAAAGCAGCATCAAATTTCCCAAAACGATTTTGCATGGTAGGGACGCGATACTTCGCGTCCGTGCCAAACGATTAATACACAATGATTTGGGCGGACGCAAAGTATCACGTCCCTACCGGGTTTGGTTTTTCGCCGAAAGGCTGTTTTTTTATGTTTTTTGTTTCTGTGCCCCCAGCATTTATCGACTGAACCCAAAAAACGCCGACGCAATAGCACTGGCGTTTGTCGGTTATTTCTGTGAACTTTTGTGTAGGGTTTTCATATAGTTGTGTAGGGTTTTCATATAGTTGAGTTGGGGTAGTGTGGGTTGCTCGATGCCGAAGGTGAGGAAACATTCGGTGGCGGAAGTGTTGTTGGTGGCAGGTGCTATGATGTGAATCAGATATTGCTTGCCGAATTTTTTCGCCTCATTCAAATTGCCGTCTCTCAGCGCCATCAGTTCGCTTTTAGGAATGGTGATTAGATAAGAGTGGGTGCCGTATTTCTCTGCGGTGAATTTCACGCAATTCTCCTGACCGTAAGTCTCGGTGTTGGAAAACATATTGTAGTCGCCCACATTGTAGATGCGACGCTTCTTCTGAATCTCAAGAGGGTAAATCTGAATCAGACGCTTTGGCGAAAGCCTGTTGTCAGACCACGAGAAAATCAACTGCAAATCCTTCTCGTAGCAGTCGTTGCTCAGCGTCACAGGCGATTTCGCGCCCGAAATCTCGTAATACAGGCTCTTGTTGCCCTCGCCAAATAGAATGGCTGTCCCCACGTTTTCCGTTCTTTTCTGTATGGCGTATTCCAATTGGAGTTCCACGCCAGCGGTGTCGTTCATCACGATGGTAGCCTCTTGTTCAAATTTGGGTTCAGCGATAGTGATTTGCGCACTGGCAACTGTTGCCGTGAGCATGAGTAGTGAAATCAAGATAGTTTTCATAATGGTAGAATTTTATAAACTGCTCGCAAATTTATACTACAGCCTCAAAACCCGCAAGCACCCCGCCCCAAAAACCGAAAAATGTAACAATTTTTTCACAAAATCCACCAATTCTTTTCAAAGAAAGGGTTTTTGTAATAGTGATTAAAAGGCCAAAAGCACTACCTTTGCATACAGCAATAAGTAACAACACGTTTAAGGTCACAAATTTGCGACCTTAAAAATAAAGATAGAAATATGGCAGATATAACAGAAAAGACTGGGAACGGCGAACTGGTCACAAATCGTGACCAGTTGGTTGTCGTCGATAATATAGAGCCTTTAATAAAAGTCGTTAGAGGACAACAAGTTATGCTTGATAAAGACTTGGCAACGCTATATGGTGTAGAAGCTAAAGTTCTCAATCAGGCTGTTAAACGCAATGTTGAACGCTTTCCTGATGATTTTCGATTTCAATTGACAAAGGAAGAATGTTTAAGGTCACAATATTGTGACCTTAAACGAAAAGCAAGGTCAACACCTCAAATATATGCCTTATGCTTTTACAGAGCAAGGAGTGGCAATGCTTAGTAGTGTTCTTCGTTCACAAACAGCTATTGAGGTCAATATTCAGATCATGCGAGCCTTTGTTTCCATGCGTCATTTTATGGTGAACAACGCTTCTGTGTTCAGTCGCTTGGAAACTATTGAGTACCATCAACTGGAAATGCAGCAACATCAGCAAGAAACAGACAAACGCATTGACGAGGTGTTTCGCAGATTGGACGAGGGCAATGCAAAGCCAAAGCAAGGTGTGTTCTACAATGGACAAATTTACGATGCCTATACTTTTGTTGCCGATTTGATTAAGAGTGCGAAGAAACGTATCATTCTAATAGACAACTATGTTGATGAAACTGTATTGACATTGCTTGATAAGAGAGAAGATGGAGTGTCTGCCGTAATCTATACCCAACAGATAAGCCGTCACTTCCAACTCGACATAGACCGCCATAATGCTCAATATGCACCGATTGATGTTGAGACATTCCGTTTATCACACGACCGCTTCCTTTGTATAGACGATGATGTATATCATATTGGAGCATCTATCAAGGACTTGGGCAAGAAGTGGTTTGGATTCTCAAAGATGGAGATACTTACACCAGACGAATTGGTGGAACGAATCAATAGAGAGTAATCAATATGCAAAATTTCAATAGATGAAAGCATTGTTAGTCATCATAATGAGTTTGTGCATACACGTAACTTATGCACAAAAACCAGATACAACTAAAACTTTTATTCAAGGCAAAGAACTTGGTGAAGTTGTTGTAAAATCATCTTATCTTACAAGAGAAGGTGATCATATCCTTGCTATTCCTACAAAAGAACAACGTAAACATGCTGTAACTGGTTATGACCTGTTGAGCAATCTCATGATTCCAGGAGTGTCTGTTGAGCGTTCGACTGGAAGTGTGACAACTCCAAATGGGGCTGCGACTCTCTATATAGATGGACGTGAAGTAGATTTTCGAGAGGTACAGTCTTTAAGACCGAAGGATATTTCTCGTGTGGAATATTTTGATGTGCCGACTGGTAAATATGCAAAAGATGCATATGCTATAAACATAATAATGAAACCACTCAACAATGGTGGCTACACGCAACTTGATGCGTCTCAGAATGTAGGCTATCTCTATGGTGATTACAATCTTATTTCTAAATTTGTCACAGGAACCAAAAGTTTGAACCTTTGGGCAGGATATTCTTTGGAAAATCCAAAATCGTCTATGGACGAGAATGAATCTTTTGTTTTTCCAAATTATCAATTGAATAGACAACAATATTACAATAACTCCAGCAATAAGCAGACAGAAGAATATGTACAAGCATCAATTAGCAACAGAGGAAAAAAATATATCTGGATGCTTAGAGGAGGTATGGCATGGAATGACATTAAAAACGATGTCAATAATGGAATGATAGACTATTGGAAGACAAATACATCGGTCAAGGATGGCAGTCTTTTAAACATTAACAGTCGAAACAAATCTTATCGTCCAAGTGTTTATTTCTATGGATTACATACATTTTCTAATACAAAGTCGTTGGACTACACTTTTGATGGATATTATTCTCGAAACGACTATAACCGTTCCTATAAAGAGGATGATATGTCCTTTCATTCACTCGTCAAAGAAGATTACTATTATGTCAAAGCAAATGCAAACTATTCAATGACGTTCAGTCATAAAAATAGATTAGCCTTCAGCTTGTTTGAGTTTATGAGAATAAGCGATTCTGAATACACTGGAACTTCAGCATATAATCAAAATTTACATTCCTCAGAAACAATTCTCTTTACTGACTATTCTCAACGTTTAGGGAGATTCTTCTTTGACATCAACCCAGGACTCTCGTTCCTTACATATCGTTTAAAGGGGATGAAGTCAATCAATCACTTTACGCCGAGACTTCAGGCAAGAGCTACATATAAGATAGATAATGTACAACAACTTCAATTTATATTCGCTTTGGGAAATACCTATCCGAGGATAAATACAATCAACAATGTCGAGCAGCAGATTGACCCTATTATCATTCTCAAAGGTAACCCGAATATGGATAATTCCATTCTTTTGAATCCGCGATTAAGCCACACATTGAATTTTAACAAATTTGCTTTGCAAACAGGTGTGTCATACTTCTACCAAAATCACTCGATTATCTCGGATTATTATATTCGAGACGGCTATCTTATTAGCACTTTTAGGGATGACTGTATTTATCATCGTCCCAGTGTAGATATATCTATGACCTATAAACCTTCAGGTTCGCTTAACATGAAAGTTTCTGGTCAATGGATTGAACATTTAGTTCGAGGAGGGGCAGAACATCGTAATTTGTCTGCAATCTTAGGGACTGCTATGATAAACTACTATGTTCAGGACTTTTCTTTTGGTGCATCTCTAATGACACCATCTCGGGATTTGATAGACAGCCAGATTCACAGGAAGACATTTTGGCGGTATCAACTATCGGCAATGTGGAATCATAGGAATTGGGCTATCGAAGCTAATGCAAACAACTTATTTATGATGAAGAATCACATTGTAGATGAATTATCAGCACAATGTTATTCCTTCAAGCAAATAAATCAAAGTCGCAGTTTTAACCAGTATGCAACTTTAAAGATTGTTTATAGTTTTGACTACGGCAAGAAGACATCCAAAACACCTGATTATAAACATCAAAATAGTGAAAGTGCAATCTTAAAATAAGAAGGCAAAGACATAATCAAGTCATTGGTAACATGTTTATGCGAAATGCAAATTAAAAATTGCATTCAAACAATCAATTATAATTATATTTTCACACATATATAAATATTAAAAATTACGAATTATGAAAAAAATACCATCTATAATGATTGTAGTTTGGGGAATAGCGGTATTATGTACACTATTCTTGAGTTCATGCAAGCGACCAGAGGTCTTAGACAATAGTACTCTTGTAAATAGCGCAAGAAACGTGGCTTTGACCTTTGGTCCTGCGTATGTTCCATTTTTCAAAGAGGCTAACGTATCGGATGTTCAAGTTTTCAAAAAGGAGGATTACGGAGACAGCTTTTCTGAAATCCAAAAACAATTTGGAAGAAAGTACTATACTATTACCTTTACATATGATAGTACTGCCGTTAAATTTGATTTTGGATTTGCAGCAAGAGTCAGAATATGGAAAGATACAGGAGAACCATTGGATGTAATATTCGGTAATGGTATGGGAAGAAATTTTCTATTTAAAACCTTTGTAGAGCAAACCAATCACTCACCAGAGGACTATGAGAAAGTGGCTTCTGACTCTATTGTTAAAGTACCATTGCAAACTGTACATGAACCAGAGAACATTTGGAATTCCAATGCTGACAACAAACAAGACAGCCTATCAACAAGGGATTTTCTAACAAATACAGAGAAAGAGAAAATAAAAGAATTGGCTTCACAAGTTCCAGACAGCATAAGAAATCGTTTTGCAAGTTTAGTGGATAAATGGAACATAGCAATAGATCATAATCCTAAGGCGCTATATAGTGCAAGCACATATTCATATGCAAAATTGCCTGAGTTCATTCCTCTCAAATCAATGGGAAAACAAATAGTTCCACTAATTATGGAACGAATGATAAACTCTTCCGATTTTTATTTTCTTGTTCTTTATGAAGCTGTTCTGGAAGAAAATGAAACGAATGACGATTCTAAGTTTAGCGAAAGCGAACAAATCAGAGCTATAAGGTGTGTTAAAAAATGGCTGGAAAAACAATAATGGGCAAGTTCTTCTATTATAATTGAATCTACATCATTTCTCCTGTGCCGCAGAATATATAAGATGTAACAAATGCAATAACCTATATTGCCATTTCCTTTTTCATAGCCATCATAAAAATAAAAAGTGTCCGCAATGTCAAACGAGTGGCAGCACGGACACGGATGAATAGTTGAGAGTTTAATAAAAGTGTTCTTGACTTTATTTTTCTATGGTTTTGTCCCTCGCTGATTTTGTGTCACGAGATAAGAATTTGCAAATGGTTGATTTACAGTGATTAAAGTTTTGTTTTGGAGAATTGGAAACGGCAGCCACCAGTAACCACTAAAATCCCCCAAAATCCCCTACGCTTAACGTTGGAGCATGTCGGCATGTTTCAAAAGTAGCCATTATCCCTTAGCGCACAAGAAATCCCCAATAACAAAATACCTTTCCAATTCTTTCCAGTTTTGCAAACATTGGAAAGAATTGGAAAGAATTTTTTGGGACTAGCCGCCTGTCGCTTAGGTAGAAGGTGGCGGATTGCGGTGCTTCTAAAATGCAGAGGAAATGCAAAAGGCGGCCCTTTTTGTTTGGGGGTCGCCTTTCGTTGTCGTTGGGGTATATAGGGGGCTTTGTGGGGTTAGCCGAAACTGATGGTGCCTGTGCCTTTCTTTTGCTCTTGCGCTATTCCTTGTTCGGGGCGTGGGGCTGGAGTGGTGTTGCGCTTCTCTGCTACCATGCTTTTGAATTTCTGGTCGCGGTTGTAGGTTGGTGTCTTTTCGAAGAGGTCGATGATTTCATCGTTGTCGAGGTCTTCGGGTTTGAACACAAATACCTTGGCTTCCGCACGCTCGATTTGAACTTGCGCCGCCTTACCGCCATATTCGTCTTCTAAGCGCTTGCGAGCCTCTTCGTCGGCATCAGTCTTGACTGGACCCTTTGGCTGGCCCTTAGGGGGCGTTTCCACTTCGAGCGACACATCGAAACCTGCGGCGAGAATGGTGATTTTCACCTTGTCGTCGAGGGTGTCGTCGTAAGCCACACCCCAAATCACATCCACTTCGGGGCTGAAGTTGGTCATGAATCGGCTCATTTCATCCACTTCCGCCATCTTGAACGACTGCTGTGCCTGGCGAGAATAGTAGATGTTGACCAGAATGGTCTTAGAGCCATACACGTCGCGGTTTTTCAGCAATGGAGAGTTGAGCGCGTCTTCGATAGCCTTGGTCACACGCTTTTCGCCCTCGCCGTAGCCCGTGCTGATTACAGCCACACCACCATCACGGAGCGTGGTGTTCACGTCGTTGAAGTCGAGGTTGATGCGGCCCTCGGTGGTGATGAGTTCCGAGATGCTTCGTGCGGCAATCGAGAGCGTGTCGTCGGCCTTGCCGAAGGCATTGTCGAAGTCGAGGTCGGGGTAAATTTCGGTGAGGCGCTCGTTGTTGATAATCAGCAGCGCATCCACGTATTTTTGCATCTCGTCAGCACCGGCGAGTGCCTTGAGAATCTTGCGTTGACCTTCAAAGAGGAAAGGAATGGTCACGATACCGATGGTGAGGATGCCCTTGTCGCGAGCGATTTTCGCCACCACAGGAGCCGCACCCGTACCGGTGCCGCCACCCATACCTGCGGTGATAAACACCATCTTGGTGTCGTCGTCGAAGAGTGCGCTGATGTCGTCGGCACTTTCAAGGGCGGCTTGCTGTGCCACCTCTGGCTTATTGCCGGCGCCCAGACCGTTGGTGGTCTTAGGACCGATGAGCAGACGCTCCGGCACTGGCGAATTGTTGAGTGCCTGGCGGTCGGTGTTAAGCACCACAAACGAAACGCCGTTCACGTTTTGGGTGTACATGTGGTTGATGGCGTTGCTGCCACCACCACCCACGCCCACTACCTTGATGATGGTGGGCAATGCGAGAGAGCCGGATTTCCCCATGGCTGATTGGTCGAATCCTGAATCCTTGTCAATCCCGTCGAAAATATTGTCGTTGTCAATCATTTGAATTATCTTTTGTAAGTGGTTATTGCTGTGATGAATTGTATTATTCCTCGGATTCTTCTTCGTCCTCGGTCATGAGTTTATCGAGTGCAGTCTTGAATCGGCTGAACATGCCCGGCTTTTTAGGCTTTCTATGCTCCTTTTCCTCTGGCTCAGGCTTGGGAGCGGCGGCGGTGTTGATAGTGGGGCCTTCTGCTGGTGTGAACGAGTGCAGAGCCACGCAAGTGGAGCCGTCGGCAATGATAGAGGCAGCCTTGTCGAGCAGAGAGAACACTTGGATATGCTCGAATTTGTTGATTTCGTGATTGAGAATGTTGATGCTTGGAGGCGTGGTGCCCATGCGAGTCTCAATTTGGGTTCTTTCCTTAAATTCGGCTTGCAGTCCCTTCAACTTGGCGGCACCGCCCACGAGCACGATGGTCTTCACGTCGGAAGACTTGAGATGCGCATACTCGATTTGCTTGTTCACATTGGTGATAATCTCGCTGGTGCGCGAAATGATATAGTTGATGGCAGACTTGGAACTGATGCCGTCGATAAGCAGGTCGGTAGCCTCGATATTCAGAGGTTCGGCAATGTTTTTCTTCACGGTCTCAGCCTTGTCCTCGGTGGTGTTTTGCAAACCGTTCACCAAGTCGCGGGTGAGGTTGCGGCCGCCGAAAGGCAGCGTTGCCATATAGTTGAGCGTGCCATTCTTGAAGATGGTGACGGTGGTGGTTTCGGCACCCATATCCACGAGCATACAACCCAAGGTGCGCTCCTCCTCGGTGAGAATGGATTCGGCCATCGCCAAAGAGGTGACGAGGAACTTCTTCACCCTCAATGCGCCCAATGCGCGTTCAAGGTTGAGTTTGAGTGTGGGTTTAGCCACTATGCGGTTAAACTTAATGTTGATGCTACCGCCGCAGCAGCCCACAGGGTTGGGTTGCTCCTTGTTATCGACATAATAAGTTTGTGGCACAATATCGATAGGCTCATACGAAGCGATAGGCTCTTTGAATGCGCTATTCTTCAGGTTTTCGATATTCTGCTTCGTAATCGACTCGGCAATGTTGAGGTTGCGGTCGATTTCGGTGGGTACAGAATGGAGAGATCGTCCGTTGATGCCTACATACACATCGGTGATGTCGCCCTTGATTTTGTTCTCAAGTTTCTTCACAATACGCATAATAGCGTTTTTAGTGTTCTCCACATTCTGCACGCAGCCGTAGCGCACGCAGTTGGTAAGTTTCTCTTCTTCGAGGTGGTTCACGCTCAGGTAGCCCGAAACGCTTTTCTCGGCAATGGCACCCACTATTTTGGTGCTGCCGATTTCAATCGCCACGATATGTTGGTTATTCTCCATAAATGTAAGTGGTTATATGTCGTTGTTATTATTTCTTTTTAGTTTTCTCTGATTTCTCAGTCTTTTTCTCTTGTTTCTTTTCGGACTTCTTCTCCGCCTTCTTTTCCTGCTTCTTCACCTCTTTCTTTTCTGCTTTTTTCTCGGCAGGCTTTGTGGCTGCTGGTGCCGGCTCCGCCTTTTCGGGTGGGGCAGAGCGTAGCACATCGTCGTCGGGGCGGGTGTTCTCGTTGTTGTCGAAGCCTGTGGTGTCCACTTGCTCCACAATCACCTTTTTACTGCGCAGGTTGCCCACCACCTGGTGTCGCCACTTCACCGAAATGGTGTCGTAGGCTGTCCATCCCTTTTCGGGCATCACCTTCTTGTAGAAGAGCAGGAGTTTTTTAAACTTGTTTTCAAATCCAGAGGCATCGCCCAAGTTCACCACATGCCCGGTGATGTTGGGAATCATGTAGATGTTGTTGGAATCGCGGTACTCAAACATTGCCACCAGCGCATTGAGTGCCGAATCGCCGCTCACATAGTTGATGAGCGGAATCAGCCGCTGTGGCGGATATGCGGCGGTGAAATGCCCCTTCACGATGGGCACATCGCAGCTGAACGAGGTGGAGGCAGGCATTTGCTTGCCCTCGCGGTTCACGTAGTACATGTTGTCGCCATCAATCACGCGCATCACAGGCACCAGTTGGCGCACCTTCACCAGCAGCACGCCATCTTCGCCCTTCACACACTCGCCCGACTCAAGATATGGCGACTTGGCAAGCGCCTGTTCCACTTTCTTGAGGTCGATGTCCGCCATAGGGGTGCCTTTCAGGCGCAGGTGGCACTGGTCTAAGTATTGCATGATGCCTTCAGGGTTGACGAAAGTGGAACTGTCGTAGTTCTCTACGCGAATATCCACCTTCTGGCACACCTGTTGGCCTGCTTTACCTTTAGCCCAGAAAATGCCCCACACCAGTAGGCTTGCGAGCAAGATGATGATGATGTAGCGAGCGTATTTCAATGCTTCTGTTTCTTTACTTCTTCACAAATTTGAGGCAGCAGGTTGATAATATCGCCTGCACCAGCAGTCAATAATACCTCAAAGTTAAGATTTTGTATTGAGTTGAGCAAGTTTTCCTTGCTGTAAATCTTTTTGTTAGGGCAAGTTACGTCCTTCAGGATAATTTCGCTGGTCACGCCCTCGATTGGCAGTTCGCGGGCTGGATAGATGGGCAGCAAAATCAGTTCATCGGCAAGCGAGAGCGCTTCGGCAAACTGAGGAGCGAAATCGCGGGTGCGGGTGAACAGGTGAGGCTGGAATATCACGGTCAATTTCTTGCCGGGATAGAGGTCCTTCACCGAACGGATCGACGCTTTCAATTCGTCGGGGTGGTGTGCATAGTCGTCGATTACCACCTTGCCGTCTTCCTTCAGCCAGAACTCGAAGCGGCGCTTTGGACCCATGAATGTGCCGATAGCCTTCTTCATGGCTTCGCTTGGCACCTTCACCAGCCAGCAAGCCGCCATGGCAGCCACGGCGTTTTCGATATTGATGTCAACAGGCACACCGAGGTTGACGTCGGTGATGGTTTCGGTGGGAGTCACGAAGTCGAACACGATTTCACCATTGCCTTTTCTCACGTTGGCGGCATGGAAGTCGCCTTCGTTGAGCGAATAGGAGTAGGTGGCTACGCCCTCCTGTGGGCGTGGCTTCAGTGCCAAACCAGTGTGCACAATCAAAGCACCACCGGGGCGCACGAGTTCGGTGAAATGGGCGAAACTTTCGAGGTAGTTTTCGTAGTTGCCGTAGATGTCGAGGTGGTCGGCATCGGTGGAGGTGATAACGGCAATATATGGGCTCAACTGGTGGAATGAGCGGTCGAACTCGTCGGCCTCAATCACCGAGTAGGGGCTGCTGTCGGAGAGCAGGAAGTTGCTGCCGTAGTTGCGGAGCACACCGCCGAGGAAGGCGTTGCTGCCGATTCCCGACACTTCGAGAATATGCGCCGCCATGCTCGATGTGGTGGTCTTGCCGTGGGTGCCGGCGAAGCAAAGTCCCTTGCTGTGCTCAGTGACCACACCGAGCACCTTGGCGCGCTTCACCACCTCGAAACCCTCGTTGCGGAACCAGCGCAAGCCAGCGTGGCTGTCGGGAACGGCAGGAGTATATACCACCAGCGTGCGTTCCTTATCGCGGCAGTATGATGGAATGAGGTCGGGGTTCTCGTCGAAGGCGATTTCCACGCCTTCAGCCTCCAGAGCGTGTGTGAGGTCGGTAGGGGTACGGTCGTAGCCAGCCACTTTTTTGCCTTTAGAGAGGAAGTAGCGTTCGAGGGCAGCCATACCTATACCGCCTGCGCCCACAAAATATATGGAATCAAAATCTTTCATCTTCATCTAAATTTATGTGTCGTTATTTTTCGTTTTCGTTGATAATTTTCTCCACCTCATCTACGATGCGCTCGGCAGAGTTGAGCAATGCCATTCGCAGCACATTGGCGCTGAGCGAGTGGAGTTTGTCCTCGTCGTTGACGGTGGCGAGCATGGTGTCCACCAACTTTTCGGGGGCTTCGGCATCGGTGACCATGATGGCAGCATCGCGGTTGGCGAGGGCGAGGGCGTTTTTCGTCTGGTGGTCTTCAGCCACATTTGGCGAAGGCACCAAGATGGAAGGCTTGCCGAGCAACTGCAATTCGCTGATGCTGCTGGCACCGGCGCGCGAAATCACGAGGTCGGCAGCACGGTATGCCATATCCATATTGCTGATGAATGGCATTTGAATCACATTCTTCACGCCCGACTTTGCAAGGGCTTCCTTGCATTGCTGGTCGTAGAATTTGCCGGTTTGCCACACCACTTGCACATCGTCGGCCGCAGCGCCGAGTTTTTCGAGTCCGCCGATGATGCTCTCGTTCACGGTGCGTGCGCCCAGGCTGCCGCCAATGATGAGAATGGTGGCTTTCTCTGGGTCGATGCCCATGGCTTTGCGTGCTTCTTCCTGTGTGGCGTTGCACTCAAGCAGATTGCGGCGCACAGGGTTGCCTGTGAGCACGATTTTGTCTTCAGGGAAGAAGCGTTCCATGCCCTCGTATGCCACGCAGATGCATTTGGCGTTTTTGGCAAGGAGTTTGTTGGTCACGCCAGCGTAGGAGTTCTGCTCTTGGAGCAGGGTGGGGATGCCCTTCTTTTGGGCAGCCTTCAGCATTGGGCCACTGGCATAGCCGCCCACGCCGATAGCGATATCGGGTTTGAAATCTTTCAGAATCTTTTTCGCCAAGCGAATACTCTTCCAGAGTTTGAACAGCACCTTCACGTTGCGCAACAGGTGCTTGCGGTCGAAGCCACACACTGGCAGCCCCTTGATTTCGTAGCCAGCGGCTGGCACACGCTCCATTTCCATGCGTCCTTCCGCACCCACGAACAGGATTTCAGCCTCAGGGTATCTGCGGCGAATTTCATTGGCTATTGATAAAGCCGGGAATATGTGACCGCCGGTACCACCGCCGCTCACGAGATAGTGTTTGTTATTTCCAGACATTGGTGTAATTTATAAGCAGAGAAGGATTTTCTGCCCTCAAGTTTTCGGGCAAATCCTGATCCTCTTGATTTGCGTTTTGTTTATCAGTTAAGCCTGCCACGGTGCGGCTGATGCTCAGCAGAATGGCAAAGGCGAAGTTTATAATTATGATTGACGTACCACCTTTTGAAATCAGTGGCAATGGCTGGCCCGACACAGGGAACACGCCCGTGTTGATGGCCATGTGGAAGAACGCTTGCAGCGTGATCATCGACGCGGTGCCTATCACGATGAGGGTGGGCAGTGTGCGTCGGCATCGGCGTGCAATCATTGCCGCGCGTGCGAGCAGGAACAGGTAGAGCAGCACCACACAAGTGCCGCCGATAAGTCCGGTGTCCTCCACGATGATGGAGAAGATATAGTCGCTGAACGCCAATGGCAGACGGCTGCTCTCGCGCGAATTGCCGAAGAACACGCCCGTAACGCCGCCATGGGCTTGCGCCATGCGTGAGAACATTTCCTGCGCGTTTTTGTCGTCGATGCGGCGATACACCAGCGAATCGTTGTTCCACCAGTCTTTCAGACGCTTCCAACGTAAGTTGGATCGGTCAATCTCTCCGGGCTTTTTTTCGGGTTGGAGTGTTGCGGTATAGTCCTCTTCGGTGGCTTCGCCCTCGTTGATCACTCGCTCACCGTTTTGCTTGGCGGCAAGTTGGATGTTTTCCTCCTTTTGCTCGTTGATATGGTTGATGTATTTGAATCCACCACCCAAAATGCAGAAAGCGATAACCAAAGTTAAGATTTTCTTCCCCGAAATACCGCCAACCACCATCATAATCAGGCTAATGCCTGCCAGCAGAAGGAAGTTGGTCAGACCGCTCTTGAAAGTGAAGAGGCTGAAAACGCCTACCACAGCCACGCAGCCCCACAAGCCGATGTTGCTCACGCCATTTTGCTTCTGGGTGCGCGACAAGATGAGCGAGAGGGAGGTGACCACCGCAAGTTTGGCAAACTCCGACGGCTGAATGGATATGCCGAAAAGCCTGAACGAACGGCGCGCGCCATTCAGAATCTCGCCAAAGAACTGCACATACACCAGCGATGCGAGTGTGATGACGAACAGTCCCACGGTGATGCCGAAAAGGAACGCCTTGTTGTTGTACGGGATTTTGTGAACGAAGAAAAGCACGATGCCGCCCAGGAGCAGGAAGAAACAGTGCTTCACGATAGGCATATACACACCCATTGTGGCCACTTCGCGGCTCGATGCGCTGTAAGTTTCCACAATAGAAATGAGCACAAGCATAAAGTAGATGCCCCAAATCCATGGGTCACCATACTTACGCGTCATTTCTTCATAGCGGTTTGCCTTGTCGTTAATTTTGTCCATTTTATTTGCCATGTGTTTTTTAAAGTTTTAGTGGTTAATTGAATATTTTGGGGATTGGAGCACTCGGAGCGCTCGGAGCATTCAGAACTATCGGAACTATCGTCTTAACTTCTTCAACTTCTTAACTCCTTAACTTCTTAAAATCTAATTTCTAACTTCTCTCTTATCTTTTTTTGGAGAAGAAATCGGTCATCAGGGCTGCACATTCTTCGGTGAGCACACCGCCTTCCACCAGCGTCTTTTTGTGGAAGGGCTTTTGGCAGAATGTGTGGTAACCACGTTTGGGGTCGGCACAGCCATACACGATACGAGAAATCTGGCTCCACCCCAATGCGCCAGCGCACATCAGGCAAGGCTCCACGGTTACATATAGCGTGCAGTCGGTGAGGTATTTACCGCCGAGAAACGAAGCCGCCGATGTGATGGCTTGCATTTCTGCATGGGCGGTGACATCGGTGAGGGTTTCGGTAAGGTTGTGCCCACGGGCTATGACGCGCCCACGGCACACAATCACCGCACCGATAGGCACCTCATCGGCCTGCATGGCGGCTTCAGCCTCACGAAGCGCCATTCGCATATATTTCTCGTCGTCGGCTGTAATCATAAGCGCACTTTGGTTGGGTGATTGCCCACCAGCACCACATAAATGCCACGGTCGAGCGTGATCACTTCATCGCCATTGGTGGCACGGCGGAAGCAAAGGCGACCGTACATGTCGAACACGGTGACCATCTCGCCATGGGTGTTGCCGTGGATATAGATAGAACCGTCGCGACCGTAAACCGTAGGCAAATCGAGGTCGTCGGTCACATTCTTCACTGCCGACGGTGCAATCACCACCTTGGTGGCTTCGGCATCGTTCATCATATTGGTAGGCACGATGTAGTATTCTGCACCCTCGGCTGTGATAGGCACATAATAGAAGTCGGCAGCGGTGAGAGCAATCTGTTCGTCGCCCTTATAGATTTTGTATGCCAAGTTGTTGCCCAAGGCAAAACGCATATAGTGGTCGTTGTATTTTTCCACTTCGCCAGTCATACTGATTGATACCTCCTCGCTTGGATAGAGCGTGAAAGTGTTTTCATCACCCCAAACAGCATTGGCGGCATACTTTGCCACGGCATCGTCGTCGGGCACAATCACATCAATGCCACTGAGGCCGATAAAGATAGCCCAGCCACTGGCTTCGGGAGCGGTGGGAGCGGCGCAGTAGATTTCAAAAAGATTGTGACAGTTGTTATAGCCGTAAGCGTCGATTCTCTTGGTGGTAGATGGCAGGAGCATGGTGTGAAGCATTGGGCAAGACTGGAATGCGCCCCAACCAATGGTTTGCACACCCTCTGGCACAGCCACATTCACCACGTTAGTGCCGGCAAGCAGCATTTTCGACACATCTTTCAGATGCAGCGGCAGCGTGATGTTGGCAAGGTCGGTGGCATAGGCAAAAGCACACTCGCCGATGGTGGTGACGGTGTTTGGCACCTGCACCTCGGTGGCTTTCGACTGGAAGAAGGCACTGTCGGCGATGGCGGTCACCTGATAGTTGGCGCCGTCGTAGTACACTTGTTCGGGAATGATGTAAACGCCCTTGTAGGGTTCGTTGGTAGCCTTTTCGGCTGGCACACGTGCCACAGCCACAGAGTTGGCACCGGTGGTGGTGTAGTAGAGACCACCACATTCAAAAGTGGCTGCTTGGGTGCAAATGGCACTCAAGGCGGCTACTGTGAAAAATAAGTTTCTGACTTTCATGTTTTTGATATATAGAATAGTAAATTATTCGCGATAATACACACGTTTCACTCGTGGCGAAACGCTGGTGAGAATTTCGTAAGGAATGGTGCCGCGCACTTCGCTCAGGGCTTCCACAGGAATGTGCTCGCCAAAAATTTCCACGATGTCGCCCACTTCGCATTGTGCGTCGGTCACATCAATCATCACAGCGTCCATACACACGTTGCCCACGGTTGGGCAGAGTGTGCCGTTAACCCACATGTTGGTGTGGCCGTTGCCGAAGTGGCGGTCGAAGCCGTCGGCATAGCCGATGGTGACGGTGGCGATGCGCGATGGGCGGTGAAGCACTCCGTGGCGGCCGTAGCCGATGGTGGTACCTTCAGGCCACTCCTTGATGGAGATAACCACCGAATGGAGCGACGACACTGGCTTTAGGGCGTCTTCCGAGTGGTCGAACATCGTTTTGATGCCATACAGTCCGATGCCTATGCGCACCATGTCGAACTGCTTGTCGGGGAAGCGGACAATGCCTGTGGTGTTGAGGATATGGCGGAGAATGTAGTGGTTGAATTCGGCTTGAATCATTGCCGTGCATTCTTCAAAATATGCGAATTGCTGCATGGTGTAGGCATCTTGCGCTGGCTCGTCAGCCACGCACAGGTGCGAGAACATGGAGGCTGGCTTGATTACGCTTTGGCTTTTGAGCAACTTGATAAGCGCTGGAATTTGCTCCTTGGTGAAGCCAAGGCGGTGCATACCGGTGTCGAGTTTGATGTGCACAGGAAATTCGTGCGCACCGTATTTCGCTCCCTCTTTGATGAGTTCGCTGCACTCTTCTATGCTGTAAACCTCTGGTTCAAGGTGGTGTGTAAACATTGCCTTGTAGTTCACCACCGATGGGTTGAGCACGATAATCGGCATGGTGATACCTGCCTTGCGCAAGTCCACGCCCTCATCTTGCACTGCCACAGCCAGATAGTCGCAACCGGCATCTTGCAGCGTTTTGGCTATTTCGTAACTACCTGCGCCGTAGCCGCTTGCCTTCACCATTCCCACAGCCTTGGTTTCGGGCTTGAGGAACGAGCGGAAGAATTTGAAGTTGTGCGCCAGGGCATTGAGGTCAACCTCTTCCACGGTTTGGTGCTGCTTGGCTTCGAGCAGGTTGAGAATTTGCTCAAACTCAAATTCGGGTGCGCCTTTCACCAGTATGGTCTCGTCTTCGAAGTCGCCTGTAGATTTCTTGTCGAGAAATTCTGCCACGCTTGCGTAGAACTGCGCGTTGATGCTGGAGAAGTAGCGTCCGTAGCGGCACATGTCGGGGCCAATGCCTATCAAGTGCTTGATATGCTTGCTCTTGAGCAACTCGCTCACACGGATATACAACTCGTCGGCACTGAATGCCTCTGGCATCAGGTCGCTCAAAATCACGGTGTTGGACTGGGCAGGGTTGCTGCGGCGAATCATGAAGTCGAGCGCGGGGGTGAGCGAATTGTAGTCGCTGGTGTAGCCGTCGGCTATCACGGTGCAGTTGTTCACGCCCTCTATCACATTGATGCGAGTGCCCACAGGGGTGAGGGTGGTCATGCGCTGCGCTATCACATCTTGCTTCACGCCCAGCACTATCATCACCACAAGGCAAGTGACCACATTCTCCAAATCGCGGTCGGCGGTAAACGGAACGGTGATGGTGTGTGCCTCGCCTTCGTATTTGTAGGTGATGCGGCTTTCTTTGGTGTCTTTTTCCACATTAGTCACCAGCACGGAGCGTGATGCGTCGGTAGTGGACCACGCATATTCGTGCGCCACATCCACCTCAAGCAGTGGGCGAATGGTGGCGGTGACCAATGGGTCGTCGGCGCAATACACGATGCTCTCGCAACTGTTCAGAATCTTTGCCTTTTCCTGCGCCTTCTCGTCCATTGAGGCGAAGCCGTCGTTATGCTCGCTGCCGATATTGGTGATTACGCCAATGGTGGGGCGAATCATGGCTTGCAGGTTGTCCATTTCGCCGGTGGTGGAAATGCCGGCTTCGATAATGGCAAGCGTGGTGTTGGTGTCGATGTCCCACAGCGAGAGTGGCACGCCGATTTGAGAATTGTAACTGCGTGGCGAGCGCACAATCTTGTAGTCGTCGCTCAACAGTTGGTTGAGCCATTCCTTCACGGTGGTTTTGCCACGGCTGCCGGTGATGCCAATCACCGGAATGTTGAAGCGGCGGCGATGGCTCGTTGCCAAGGTCTGGAGCGCTTCGAGCGCGTCGGGCACCACCAGGAAGTTGGCGTCGCGCATTTCACGCATCACATTGTCGATGCGGTTCACCACAAAGTTTCTCACGCCCTTCTGATAGAGAGGCGCGATATAGTTATGCCCGTCGTTGTTGGCAGTCTTAATTGCGAAGAATATGGTTTCTTCGGGGTTATTGAGCGAGCGAGAGTCGGTGAGCAGTTGGCTCACGGTGGCTTCCTCGTTGCTGATACTGTGGTAGTCAACACCCAGAATGTCGGCTATCTCTACGATTGAGTACTTCATCATTCAGAAATTAAATCGTTGATTTCTTTAATATTTGCAATATACGGATATTCCTTCACCAAGTTCGTCACCACGGCTTTGGTGTCGGCATAGAATCGCTCCACTATTTCACGGTTTGCCGTCATGGGGCGATGGGTGAGACGCTTCATCACACGCTCGCATCGGGCGATGGCTTGCGTGGAGGCATCGTCGAAATACGCCGCCTGAAAACTCTGCCAAATGTAGCCGATAGCCACATCGCTGGGGTGTACCATATCGGCGGCATAGAAGCGATAGTCGCGCAAGTCGTCCATCACTATCTCGTAGGCAGGGAAATAAGCGGTGAAGTCGCGATACACACGGTTCACATTGGCAACAGCCACTCGCAGCGTGGCCTTGCTCAGCGAGTTCACCTCCAGTCCGTCGGCAATGTGGCGGATAGGGCTAACCGTGAACAGGATGCGCAACTGCGGATTAAACTCGTGCAACCGCTCCACCATGGCGGAGAGTGCCTCGGTGATTTCGTCAACGCTCGCCATGCGACGCGTAAAATTGTGCTGCGGCACCTTATGGCAATTTGCCACCACCTGGTTCGTCTCCTTCAGGCGATACACCACGGCAGTGCCCAGCGTCAGCACAAGCGTGTGGCACGACTTCAGATGCTCATGCGCCTTCGCAATCTGCTCATTCATCAGCGTGAGCGTGGCTTCCTTATCGGCAAGCGAGTAGCGAGAGTGGAAATTGTAACTGTTCCACACACCGCTGCCCTGAAACAGGTCGATACCCCGCTCAGGCACCGCGTCGATGATGCGATTCACACTTGAGGCAATGCTCATCGGATTGTAGAGCGTGCCAAAAGGATTCACATTCACATCAATCATGGCTTGGCGCAATTTACCGCCTATATTGTCGCTAAAGCACGAGCCAAGCATCATAAAGCGGTCGCTATGATGCATAATGCCCATATTATCGGCAATGTGTATAGTGGTGCGAAAGTCCATTTTCTCGATTTTGTACAGTTATTAACCTACAAAAATACACCTTTTTCTCCAAACACACACCTTTTTCTCCAAAAATACACCTTTATTTCTCGCAAGCAAAACCCCATCCCCCCATTATTTCCCAAATTCCCCAAAATTCCCCCCACCTCTAATAAAACCAATCCATACACCTTCAGCCAATGAACCACCCCCTTTTATGCCCACCGACAAACCAAAGGGATGGTTCTTTTGGCTTGTGTTTTTTTCTTTCCTTTACTAATTACAAACCAAAAGAACCGTACCTTTGGTTTGTGGCGAAGTTGAGCGGTAAAAGGGTAAGTACCGTACAACGAGTGAAGCGATTAATAATAGTACAACCATCGCAATAATACTATTGATTTTACGTTTTTTTTCAAAGAAAGGGGTTGTGCAATAGTGGCTTAAAGGCTAAAAGCACTACCTTTGTATGCTGTTAACAATAATAATGTACAAAGTCACAATTTGTGATTTTGGAAAAAAATGAAGAAAAATATGACAGATAAAATGAAGAAAAGTATTTTTATATTGGGAGCAGTTGTGCTTATGATATCATGCTCTACAAAAAATCAGACTGAATACACAAAATACATTAGGGCAATAACCAAGGATGTACCATTTCCTGTGAATGGTTTACGCGCTGTTGATGATAATATGTATGCATTTGAAGGAGTGAACAGTTGTGAGGTTCCTGATTATGAAATCAGCAAGGATGGACTGTTGACTGTAACCAGGACAACTTTGTGGAAGCTGCCTAAGAATGATGTTGAAAACATTTGGCGAAATCTATATTTCAATAAAAGACAACACCGACTTGTTTGTGTTGACAGAATAAATAAGGCTGGTAAGACAATACTGGGAATAATGTATGTCATGCAGACAGAATCTAAGAAATGGCCAGAGAGTGGTGTTTATCATTGGGATGTAACTGATATGCATAATATGCAGGCTGTAGCTATATCTTTGGAGGATTTCAAGAACAAGAGCATCAGAGTGATGCAGTCTGGCACTTTACCTGATGTGGAGGAAAGTCGGAAGTACATTAGTCTAATATCAAAAGCTGATTCATGCTACATGCAGCAGAATTATCAAGAAGCTGAGCGATACTTCACCTATGCATTTGATTTTAAGAACTACGTTCGCGGCCAGCATCTCTATAATGCTGCATGTGCGGCTTCACTGGCAGGTCATAATGATGCTGCGTTCTGGTTTCTTGAGGAGAGAATGAAAGCTGAACCTGAATGGTATAGTCAGAACATAGAAGCAGACAAAGATCTGCTCCCTATTCATGATGATGTGCGATGGAATGAAATCATGAATGCGATGCATGAGCGTCAGACAAGGAAAGAAACCAACTACGATATTCCTCTCCGCAATCAACTGCTCGAAATAGCAAAGGATGACCAAGCCATTCGACAGGAATGGAGGATGACATCAAGACAGCAGCCACAAGACAAGGCAAAGATAGATTCCATTTTTTCCGTAATGGCCACGATTGACAGTGTCAACCAACAGAAGATTTTTAAAATCCTTGATTCACGTGGATTTGTCGGTAAGGACAAGGTTGGTGATGCATGTAGTGCTTATTGGCTTGTTGTTCAGCATTCATCTGCCGAGATGCAAAGGAAATATCTGCCATTGTTCCAAAAGGCGGCAGAGAGAGGCGATATTCCTCGTGAGAATGTGGCGATGATGGAAGACCGTATCTGCCTTTTTGAAGGTCGTCCACAGCGATATGGCACCCAGTTGGAAAAAGACAAGGACGGCAAATGGCATCTTTACAAGCTGGAGAATCCTGAGAAAGTTGACGAATATAGGAAGTCTGTAGGTATGGGAACGTTATCAGACTATCTCAAAATGATGGGAATCTAATCACAAACCAAAGGGACGGTTCTTTTGGTTTCTAATTAGCAAAGGATGGAAAAAATCAGACCAAAGACAAACCAAAAGTTACTATGTTTGCAGTGGAAATGTGGTTTGGGGTTGGAGATGGC
>OIYS01000304.1_pt1 | contig 36889 bp, 35 predicted proteins | sample 1588271 | NCBI WGS metagenome assembly OIYS01 (sample SAMN03283286) | human gut metagenome | biome: human-associated habitat; material: feces | host: Homo sapiens | place: Peru | collected 2012
TGATTCTATATATCAAGTTCAAACTAAATAGTTCGAACAGATTCGTCAATGGAGCAAGTGACCGGGATCGAACCGGCATCCTAGCCTTGGCAAGGCCATATACTAACCATTGTACTACACCTGCAAGAAATAGTGATATATAAAATATACACTATTTTTTTTATTTTGTAAATACCTTTTAATCAATTATTGTATCAAATTGTGAATTGTATAAATCAGCATAAAAACCTTTTTTACTCATCAATTCTTTATGGTTACCTTGTTCTATTATATTTCCATCTTTCATAACTAATATTAAATCTGCATTTTTAATTGTAGATAATCTATGAGCAATTATAAAAGAAGTTCTACCATGTGTTAATTTATCCATAGCTTTACTTACTAATTCTTCAGTTCTTGTATCTACATTAGAAGTTGCTTCATCAAGTATTAAGAAAGGCGCATCCTCTATCATACCACGTGCTATTGTAATTAATTGTTTTTGTCCTTGACTTATTGATTCATTATCATTTAAAACTGCATCTAATCCACCTGGCAATGTTTTAATGAAATGGTCCACTCCAACAATTCTACATACTTCCCATATTTGCTCATCAGTTACATCTTTTTTATTAAATTTAATATTATCTCTAACAGTACCTTCAAATAACCAAGTATCTTGCAATACCATTACAAATAAATCATGTATATTTTCACGAGTTAAATCATGTATTGATACTCCATCAATTAAAATATCCCCTTTATTAATTTCATAAAATTTCATAAGTAAATTTACCATAGTAGTTTTACCTGCTCCTGTAGGTCCAACTATAGCAATCTTTTGACCTTTTTTTGCTTTCGCACTAAAATCATTTATTATTACTCTATCTTTATTATATCCAAAGTTAACATTTTTAAATTCTATCTCACCTTTTACTTTAGATTTATCTATGTGTTTCTTTTGTTTTTCTTGTGTACTCATTTCTTCTTCATCAAGGAAGTCAAATACTCTTTCACTTGCAGCAGCTACTGATTGAAGAGATGTCATAGCTTGAGCGATTTGTGATAATGGATTAGTAAACAATCTAACATAAATCATAAATGCTACAATGACTCCAAATGATATATAGCCTTTTGATACTAGAAGTGCTCCTACTATACATACTGCTACATATCCGAGATTTCCAACAAATCCCATTATTGGTGGCATAAGCCCAGATAAAAAAGCACTCTTTTTATTAGAATCATATAAATTATTATTTAATTTATCAAATTCTATATTTGCAGATTTATTTCCATTATAAGCTTTTACTACATTATATCCAGAATACATTTCTTCTATATATCCATTAATATCCCCTAATTGTTTTTGTTTTAATGTAAAATATTTTTGTGATTTTTTTAGTATAATAACTATTAAACTAAATCCTATTAAACTTGATATTATAGCTGTTATTGCCATTATCCAATTAGTTATAAACATCATAATTATTGAACCTACAAAAAGTGTTAAACTTGTAACTAATGTAGCTAAACTATTATTTAAGTTTTGTGATATTGTATCAACATCGTTAGTTACTCTTGATAAAACATCTCCTGTTTCATGAGTATCAAAATACTTAAGTGGAAGTTTATTTATTTTAGAACTTATCTTACCTCTTAAATCTTGTGCAAACCTATTAGAAACATGTGTCATTGAATAAGATTCTATATAATTAAATAAAGCACTCAATATATATAATATTGTAAGTAATAAAGCTATACTTTTAATTCTATTCATATTCATTTTAGGTTCTATTTTTTTAGTAATTGATTCTGGTAAATTATCTATTTTTTCAAACAAATTTTCAGTATTACCATTTTTATAATCATCCATTAATTTATTTAATTCTTGTTTGTCTTTTTGTGATATTTTAGGATCTTGCATTATATCTTTTATAACATCTTCATTTATATTAGGTTTTATTCCAATAGTTATTTCATCAGTGAGTGTTGATAATTTATTTGGTGAAATAAGAGCTAAAATGGCACTTATCATAGCAAGTATTAATGCTATATACATAATAATTTTCCAATTATTTAATCCCTTAATTAATCTTTTCATAGAGCCAGAAAAATCTCTAGACTTTTCCGGTGCTCCACTTGGTCCTCCCATTCTAGGCATTTTCTAACTCCTCCTTTGAAAGTTGTGATAAAGCAATTTCTTTATACACTTTACATTTTTTTAACAATTCCTTATGTGTACCTATTCCAACACATTCTCCCTTATCAAGAACTACTATCTTATCTGCATTAATTATAGTACCTATTCTTTGCGCTACTATCATACTTGTAGCATCCTTAGTATATTTTTTTAATTCTTTTCTAAGAATAGAATCAGTTTTATAATCAAGAGCTGAAAATGAATCATCGAAAATATAAATTTCTGGATCTCTTGCTATTGCTCTTGCTATTGCAAGTCTCTGTTTTTGACCACCGGATACATTAGTACCACCACGAGCTATATGTGATTCATATTTTTTATTCATTTTAAGAACAAAATCTTCACCTTGAGCAACTTTAATTGCCTCTTTTATTTTATCTTTAGAAATATTCCCTCTCCCATTATCTCCATATGCAACATTAGAATTAACAGTTCCTGTAAACATAACTGCTTTTTGTGGAACATAACCTAATTTATTATGTAAATCTTCCAATGTATAGTCCTTTACATTTATACCATCAATTAATACTTCACCATCAGTAGCATCATAAAATCTTGGTACTAAATTAATAAGAGTACTCTTACCTGAACCAGTTGAACCTATAAAAGCTATAGTTTCTCCTTTGTTTACTTTAAATGAAATATTTTTAAGTAAATATTCATCAGCATCTGGATATTTAAATGAAACTTCTCTAAATTCAACAGTACCTATTTCTTTACAATCATTTGTATTTAAATTACCATCCTTAATAGATACCTTCTCATCTAACACTTCATTTATACGACGAGCAGATACACTTGCTCTTGGCCATATCATAAATATCATAGCAAGCATTAAGAAAGACATAATAACTTGCATTCCATAACTTGTAAATACTATCATATTACTGAATAACTCTATTTTACCTGATATTGTCGCACTTGTTATTAAATATGCCCCAATAAAATAAATACCAAGTGTCAAAAAATGCATAACTATATTCATAATAGGATTAAGTATAGCAAAGCACTTTTGATTAAACATTTGATTTTTTGTTAAATCATCATTTACTTGACCAAATCTTTTTTCTTGATAATCCTCAGCATTAAAAGCACGTATAACTCTTATACCTGTTAGATTTTCTCTAGTAACTCCATTTATTTTATCAATTAATTTTTGTACTATTTCAAATCTAGGTATAACAATTATCATAAGCGTAATAATGGTTGCTAAAAGTAAAACTACACAACCACCTGTAAGAGCACTCCATTCAATACTTTTATTAATTATCTTTGTTATAGCCCAAATAGCCATAATAGGAGCTCTAAAAATCATTTGTAATCCCATAGATATAAACATTTCAATTTGAGTAACATCATTAGTAGTACGAGTAATTAAACTACTAGTTGAAAACTTTTTAACTTCTTCGTTACTAAATTCTCCAACCTTTTTAAATATCTTACCTCTAAGTTCTAATGATTCATTAGCAGCCACATGTGCTGATGCATATCCAACAATTATAGCAGCTACTAAACTACCTAAAGCACATAATAACATATATCCACCTTGAAGTAATATATCACCCATATTATTTCCATCCATTTGAATTAACTTAGTAATTGAACTCATATAATCTGGTATTTTTAACTCCAACCATACTTGAACAACAACAAGTAAAAAGCTCAAAAATATAAACATTATATCTTTTTTCTTTAAATTGCCTAAAACTTTAAACATTTTATCACCTCATATATTATATACAAACATTAAAAAAAAATTATTTTTATGTAAGCACTTATTTATATATATAGTAATTTAAAATTTTTGTCAATAACTTTCACAAAAAAAACATAATCATATTTTTATATTTTTTTCATAAATTTTACTATAAATATATTAATTAATTGACAAAATAATTTATTTAGTGTAATATTATGTATGTAATTAATTTTTGGGTCTATAGCCAAGTGGTAAGGCATGGGACTGCAACTCCCTGAGCGTTGGTTCAAATCCGACTAGGCCCTCCAAATTGAGAATAACTAACAACAATGTTAGTTTTTTTGTTATTATAAAATAAATATATGATAAAATTATATTAGAAATTTAATTATTAAAGATGAAGAATATGATTTAATTTGGAAATACATAAAATCTAAAAAGAATCAAAATATGCCTAAAATATTTTATTTATATTATGTATTAGGACTTAAAATAAAATACATATCACAAGAATTAAAAACAAGCGAATCTTATGTAAAAAAGATGACAATATTATCATTGATAATGGTAATTTAAAACAAAATTTAGATATAGGTGGTAAAGCTTGTTGATAAAGATTTAACAAATGAATTTAAATTTGTTAATAATCTAAGTATCCCAAAGAATTATATATTAAAAAGATCTTTTGAAATATATAAGAAAGAAAATATAAATGATACAAATTATTCTAAATTATGGCAATATGTACTTATTTATAGCACTAATGAAGAAACTACAAAGCATATTGAAATTACATTTACTAAAGAAGAATATATATTAAGTTGTTTATTACCAGATAAAAATAAATTTAAATCATCAATTATAAATGATAAAGAAATTCTATTATTTAGTGTTGATAACACAAACGAAAAACAAACATTTTTCGAAAAAAATAATTATAAATTTTTTATTGAAGTAACCAATTTAACAAATAATGAATTTGTAAATTTAATAAAATCTATAATAAATTAAAGTTTTTGAAGCAAAATATCTTGCTTCCTTTTTATTTTTTTTTAATTAAATATTGAAAGAATCTCATATAAATGTTAAAATATAGAACAAAAAGGAAGAGTCAATATGAATAATGAAAAATTAGAATTTGGACAAATTTTAAAAAGAATTAGAACTACTAGAAATTTAACTATTAGACAATTTGCATCAAAAGTTGAACTTAGTATTGTTTATATTTCAGATTTAGAAAATAATAATAGAAAAGTAACAATGACGGTTATAAATAAAATTATTAAAAATATATTATTAACTGAAATAGAACAAAAAGAAATAATGGATGCTTTTTGCAAAGATAGATTAAATATCCCAACAGATTTACTATATTATTTATTAGATAATGATTTACTTGAAAGTTTAAAAATAATAAAAGATAAAGACAAAACGGGTGAAAACATAAAGCAGTTAGCACTTAAACTTAATTTAGATAAATAAAAAAGTTTTAGCATTCAGTTAAAACTTTTTATTTTATTTTATTTAATATTTCTAATTTTTTTATTTTTATGTTATTATTCTTACCAGTCCCTAATTCTATATTAGGTTTAACTGTCATGCCATGATAATCACTGCCACAACTTTCTAATAAGTTATAAGTCTTAGCTATATCTTTATAATATAAAATATCATCACAAGAAAAACTAGAATGATATACCTCTATACCTTCTAAACCATAATTAATCATTCTTTTTAATTGTAATAAAAATTCTTTTTCTGTTAAATTTAAAGATTTAGGATGCGCTAAAACTGGTACTCCCCCACTACCTTTTATTATATCTATACATTCCTCATAATCTATTCCTTTACGAAATTTAGTTATCTTATTATGTGCATCTATTAGATATTTATCAAATGCATCCTTGATGCTTGTCGCATATCCATATTTAACACATAATTTAGCTAAATCTGGTCTACCCAAGTTATGATTAGAACAAATCATATTTTTTATATCTTCATATCCAAATACAATATTATAATCTCTTTTTATTTGTTCCATTATCGATAATACTGATTGTAAACTATTATTTTTTAACTCAATCATTTTTTCATTTAGTTTTTTATTAGTTATATCTATTCCTAAACCTAATATATGCATTTTACCTATTGAAAACTTTGCTGAAAGTTCTATTCCATTTATTAACCTAATATTGTTCTTTATTAATTGTTGTGCTTTTATATCATTTTTTAATACTTTTAATCCTTCTATTGTATCGTGATCTGTAATTGCTATAACACCTATATTACTATCTATAGCTTTACTTATTAAATCATAAGGACTCAATTCACCATCAGAATAACAAGTATGTGTATGTAAATCAATTAATTTATCTTCTACTCCCATAAAAACCTCCATCATAATTATTGATACTTTTATTGTATCAAAAAAACTTATTAAAATAAATTAATAAGTTAATTTTTTTACTATATATTTACCATGACCTGATTTTTCAATATCAGCATTCTCTATTAGTTTTTGATTTATCATACTACTATCTATATTATATATAAGTTTAAATTTATTTGTCATATCTACATATTTTTGTACAGCTTCAGCATTTTTATTTTCCTTAATTAAACCGCAAATAGGTTTAATATAACTAAAAAATGTAGTAGCAGCTATTTGATACTTTATTGGATCGTCTTTTAAATGTTCAGCAAGTTTTGGTCCAACTACATCATATTCAACTAATAGTGGTTTATAAGCTTCATCATTATGTAATGTATTATCTCTCCATACTCTTAATGTATTAAGATAGTAATTTTTATCAGGCATTTTTAAAATATCACACATAACAGTAGTTAAATAACATCCTCCACTACTAGAATGATCTTTAGAATAGTTATAAGCACTGTTTGCTTCACTTGAACTTCTTGAATAAGCACGACAGTATCTATCACATTCAAGTTCAGTTGCTGAATGTCTTTCAAGTTTTTTTTCACACCAAAATCTACCGTAATCATCACAAGAATTTAAATTTAAATAAGTACATTCACTACAATAAGCCATATTATCCCTCCAATAGATAGTACTATAACACTAAAATCAATTAAATGCAAGTTCTGTATCTATATTATCATCTAATATGGCTATAATTAAAAATATAGCTCCACTTATTAAAATTAATAATGAGCCTATAAAAGATGCATATGTTAGCGCTACCTTCTTATTAGTATCTTCCACATTTAATTTACTTATATCATCATAACTATCTTTAGTATAATAATAGTATACAACAATTAAAATTGAAAAAATAAATATCATCAAATTTTGGCATTCTTTTTTACTTTTTTGATCATCAAATAATATAAATTTTTTCTCTTTACTATTAGCATACCAACTAAGTATTATTATTCCAATATATATAACCCAAATAAAATTTTCTATATTTATTTTTTTTATTCTATCTAATTTATCTTCCATAATATATTATATTTATTAAAAGATAGATTATTTTATATACAAATTTAAATACTAAAAACTATATAAAAAAGCACTCAATCTGCAATAGATTAAGTACTTTTATTTTTATTTTTTCTTATTAATTAAAACTTTTTGGAATATTTTTACTTCTCTTTTATGTTCTTCAGCAATTTCCAATTCTCTTTCTTTTTCATATCCAAATAACTCAGAAGCTTTTTTACAACTTTGTTCATAATCAAACATGGTAGATTCGATAATTCCTCTAGCACCATCATTTGTTATTTCAATTGGGATATTTATTTCTCTTTTTAATGAATTATCTTTTTCAAACTTACTATAATACATATATCCTAATATATAGTTTGCTAAAGCATTATGTCCTGCTGTTGAAATATGGAAATTACTTTCACTATTATTATATTTTTTTCCAACCTCTTCTGTATCTACAAATGTAACACCATATTGTTTACATAAATCTAATAACTTTTCATTATAAGCAAGTACCAAGTCTCTAAAAATATTCATTTCATCACTCTGCAAAGATTTTGGAATATATGCACCTAAAGCATAAATATCTGTACTTGAATTAATACCAAAAATAGTATCATAATTTTTCTCTATACCACTCATAACTTTCTTTAATGTTTCTGGATCGTTTGTTTTTTTCAAAGTATAATAATAATTTGGCTTTTTATCTCTTGCTTTATATTCACTTTTTATACTAAAAGGATTGGAACCAGCTTCTCTCATTAAGTCATTAACACCACTTGAATATATCATAACAGGTTCTTTTGATTGTTTTAATGAAGTAGTAATATTAGTATCTTTATCACTCTTTTTAGGTGTATAAATTAATCTATATGCATTTCCAATACCACCTAAAAATTTAGGTAATCCAATATCAGTCATAACTTTTTCTAAAGCACTAACAACTCCATAAATTTGTGATAACTTAATTTCTTCTATACTTAAATTATTTCTTAAGAAATAATCAATATGTTCAGTTTTATTCATAATAAGTGAAAAGGCATTTATAACTTCAGGTTTTAATTCTTCAGAAGTTAAAGCTGAAGCTAAATACTCTAATAAACCTTTCTTAAAAAAAGTAGAGGTTGTATTTACTCCTTGAGAATCATTAAGTCCCACTATTAATAATCCACTATCTTTATAGTATTCTATTAACTTTTTTATTTTTTCATTATCTGAAACTACATTTATCATTTTAATACTTTCTCCTTAAATTAATGCTTATTCTAACATAGTTAACTACTTAAGTCAAATTGTTAGAATTGTTCAATGTATTCACTTTTTTATACTTTAATTAATAGTTAAAACTTGGTCTTGATAAAATATTTTATTATGATCAAACATTTAACTCCATAGATATTTTGACACAAGTATCTAAATTATCAGTAAGTATTTTATTACATAAAAAAATCAGTCACATTTAAGACTGAAAATGTATTTAAAGTTCGAATGATTCGAACAAATTTATTAATGGTGGAGCCGATGGGAATCGCACCCATGTCCGAATACATTAACACAATAACATCTACAAGTTTAGTTGATTATTAAAATTCTCTTAAAATACGTTAATCAACAAACAATTTTAAGATAAGTCTATAAATTTCATTATTGCTTATAGACATCACAATAATATATCCTACTTAATCGAACCCTATATAAATTTCATAGGAAAAAATTTATTAGAGTGCCTTCTAAATTATATTAAGCGAAAGCTAATTGATTTCTGTTTCCAGTTATTTATTTTTGGAATTTATCGCATTACCTTACGACTTGCAATTAAAGCTCAAACATACCCGTCGAAACTAGACGGCCCCATGTAAAAGAATTATAACATTAATTTTGTTAATAGTCAATTCTTATTACTTTTGTTATTACATCTATATATGAAAAAGATTTTACACCATAATCAGTATCTACCAAGAATATATAATCATATAATTCTTTTATTTTTGCTTCATATTCTTCATATTTATTTCTACCTAAATTATACTTTATAGAAACTATATCCCCCATATGTTCTAATAAATCTTTTTTTACTTTAGATATTGTCATCTTGGATACCCCATATACATTGTTCCTTTTGTAATAATACCACCTATTCCCTCTTTTCCATATTTAGTACTTTCTATTATATTTTTTAAATCTATGTCTTTATTTATATCAGATAAACTCATACGACTTGCAATAATTGCAGGATCTAGAGCATGAATATTTATTCTCTTAGGACTAGAAGCAAAATTAGCTCCTGCTCTTATTAATTCCTCATAATCTGATTGACATGCCCCTGCTATAATTATTAATTTATCATGACTTTTTTCAAATTTTCTTGCCTCTTTTATCGCACTTACAAAATTTTTACTATTTTTATAATTATTAATATTATCTTTGCTACCCTTTTTATCATAAAAGGCATCATGTCCAGTTATTACCAATATATTAGGATTATACTCTTCTAAATATTCTCTTATATTAGAAGATACATTATTTTCATTCTCACATATTCCCATAGCCATTAAATTTATTTTACTATAATATTTTAAACATCTACCCAAATAATCTTCATCACCATCTATATGTAATATTTTACCTGGTAAATAAAAATAATCATCTCTATCAAGTGTTGTTGAATCTTTTAATCTCTCTACCTCTTCATTATCATCAGATTCTTTATAATCAATTTTAACTAAATCATCTATATTACTATCAGCATATAATCTTACATTAGCGCCCTTTAAATAACAAATATCATCAGTAATACTAATTACTTTAAATACCATATCATGTTTATGAGATATTCTTGTTACATAATCTCCTTCTCTTATATCCATATATATCACCAATTAATTTTATTCTTTTTTTATTTTTTTAGAACATTTTTTTATATGAATAATATTTTATAATAGAACAAAAAATAATAAAAGGTGATTATATGTTTATTTATTTAGCTATATTTTTTTCTAAAATTATTGAAAATGCTCTATCTACTTTAAGATTAATATTAGTAGCTAATGGAAAGAAAAAAATAGGAGCTTTACTACAAGGATTGATTGCTCTTGTATGGATTCTTGTTACAGGTATTGTAATTATTGATATAAATAAAGATTTATTAAAAATTGTTTTCTTTTGTTTGGGATCTTTATGTGGTTCTTATTTAGGAAGCATTATAGAAGAAAAAATAGCTTTAGGGAACGTTGTTTTAATAGGAATTGTAAAGCAAATTTATGAAGATGAAATAAGGAAAAAATTAAGTAAATTTAAAAATGTAACTATTATTGAAGAAAATAATAAATTATCTATAATACTAGTATTGTTAAAAAGAAAAGAAATTAATGATGTTAGTAGTATATTTAAAGAAATTGATAAGAACTCTATTTTAATAAGTGAAAAAGCAAAATTTATAAATAATATAGTCTAATATAATTTAATTAATTAATTTATATTAATAAAATATATTAGGTGATTATATGAGAAGATGGTGTCGTGGTAGAGGGTTATGGTGGTTAATTTTAATATTTTTTAGTTTTCTTCTATTTTATCAATTTATCCTTACTATATTTATTTTTACTAGATTTAATTTTTTCTTAATTTTCTTATTTCTAGCTTTTATATTTTTTTCTTTCTTTAGAATTCTATGGTAAAAAAATCTATTTTTTGATAGATTTTTTATATTCTTCTATTATTGAATTACTTTTATATAGTTTATCTATTTCATTACTTATTTTTATACACATGTTAAACTCTGTATCATTAAATTCTATTTTATTTGGCATTGTAATTAATATAAACAATAAATCTCTTTCAAATGATTTTAATGGATATTTACTTTCATACTCTTTTAATAATTCAAAAAAATCAAAATCTAGAAAATGGTTATTGTATAAATTGTATAAATCAAATATAGGAATATCTATTTTTGATTTATCCCAACTAATTAAATAATCTTTATTATTTCTTATATAATGAGATAAATCTAAATTATTATGTACTATAGATACTCTCATTTTATCTAATCCTTCTACTTCTTTAAACCATTTATCTATATAAGATTTTCCTTGTTCAATAGATTTAAATATAAAACTAATATTTCTAGCTAATAAATATTCACTAGGACTCATAAATACTTTATCGTCAATTATATTTATAATATCTGTGTAATACTCGTATAAATATTCATAATTATTAGACAAATCTTCATATATCTTTTTATATTCATCTTCACTTACTTTTTTATAATGAGTAGTTTTACTATGCATAAGTGATACTAAGTCTACTAAATCAAATATTTTTTGATCTTTTGGTATATTTACATCTTCTATATATCTAGAAATAACATAATTATTTTCTTTTATTATCTCAGGATAATACGAAAAATTTCTAGTATTTAAATAGTCATATATATAATCTTTATTATTATTTTTTTTTACAACTAATTTTCCTATATTAGTGTCAGCTATTACTACATTTCCTTGTTTTTGGTAACCGAGCGCTCTTATATCCTCTTGTTTTAATAATTCACTAATCTCTTTCATAAGTATTTGGAATAATTATTTTATCACCTATTTTTAAATTACTTAAATCATTATATTTTTTTAATTCATCAAGAGATATATTATATTTTTCCATTATACTATCGATAGAATCTCCATCTCTTAATATAAATACATTATAAGTTACATAAACCTCACTATCTTTTGAAAATTGATTAAATAAAGAATTAATTTTTTCTTCTACTTGTTCTACTCCATCTCTATCCTTTACATCATTCATACTATCATCCTCTCGTTTTTTATTATAGTCTTCTTTTTCACTTTCATCTATACATCTTTTTTCTTCTTCTACACTAGTTCTAATTGAATCTTCTTCTTTTTCTTTTACTTCTTCTGCTTCAATAATATCCCTTACTGGTGTTACATCAACGGGTGGTTCTATATCTATTAATTGGTGTTCTTGTAACTTATCTACAAGCACATCTATAGAAATATTAAGTACATTATTATTTATAATTTCATAATAAAAATCATCAATATCTATAGTTGCCTTTTGTGTATCATATTTTTCATCTATAGCTATAGAAAATGGTAAATTTAAATTAAATGGTTCCACTGAAGTACTTTTATCACTTACTTTATATTCACCACTTATTATAAATTCTCCTTGTACAAAGTCATCCTTTATAGTTAGAGTGTGTTCTAAAGAAATACTTGTAATCTCACTTAAATTAGTTTTAAAAATAACATCTTTTTTAAAAGGTATTATAGTTTTCATAAATTCCTCCTATCAATAAATAGTATGATTTAAATTTTATTATATGAATATTTGTTTCTTTAGTTGTATGTGCTATAATTATAATAGAAAGGAGTAGTATATGGATGGTAAAAAGAATAATGGACTTATTATAACATTAATTATTTTTATTATAATTACAGTAGTTTTAGGATCTTTTATAATATATGATAAAACTTTGAATAATCAAAATAAAAATGATGAAATAAATGAAAAAGATTTAAATAAAAATGAAAGTATTGAAAACTATTATCAAGTTCTAGAATTATCACCTATATCAGGACATGCTGTTTTATATAATGGTGAAGTTTATGTTAATATATATGATTCTACTTCAAAAATTAATACTGTATATGGCAATGATAAATTTCAAACATTAATAAAAACAAGAGAAAACTATAAAGATTATGATTTTGGAAATTTAAAAGTTGTAACTTCGTCTACTTTAGACAGTTCATCAAAATGGCTAAAACTAGATATTTCAAAAGTTGATTCTATATATAATAATAATTATGGTCAATCTATTACACCAAATAATCCTAAATATGGAATATTAATGATTAATGAAGATAAAACTGTATCTTATATTAGTATTGGTGATTTAATACTTGGAAATATTCAACCTACTAAATTAGAAACAAGTAATATTTCTAGTATTGTTACTGAGGATAATGGTGGTTATACAACTTATCTTATAAGTTCTGATGGAAGTAAAACAGATGTTAATACTTTAATAAACTAAAAAAGCTATTGATAATTCAATAGTTTTTTGTAAAAAGAAAGTTTATTTTATTAAATTGCCTTCTAATGTGCTTTCTATGTTAGTACCTACTAATTTATCTTCTAAAGTCTCTATATTATTTATAGTACTTTTAGAATCTATAATATTATTTATTATTTGCGTATCTTTAACATAACCAATAAAATAACCCAAATCATCTTCTGATTCTGAACTTATTTTAGAATTTGAATAATTGTTTTCTACAATCGAAGTATAACTTTCACCTACAAAACCTCCTACAGTAGAATATTTTGAATTAATTGTAGCAAAAGATCTAGAATTCGTTATTAATGAATTCATTGCTTGGCCTACTAAACCACCTGTTCTCGAAAAATTAAATTGGTTCCCAATTGAACCATTTGAATATATTTTGGAATCTATTACTTCACAGTTATCTATTACTATTTGTTGTTTTTTTGTACTATCACTTATAACTCCTCTACCAATTAATCCTCCTAAATATGATGAGCCTTCTATATCTAAATTAATTACTTTAGAATTATATATATCAGATGAAAACTGACCTACTATTCCTCCCATAGAATATCCATATTTTGCATCAGTCATATCATCAATTTTTCCTTTCAAATATGCATTATAGAGTAATAAATTATTAAATTTAGCATTTTCTCTAGAACTTCCTGCAAATGCACCTATTACTCTTTGCGAAGTAATTTTAACATTAATTAATATCAAATTATTTAAAGTACCATCAAAATCACCAAACAAGCCTTGTTTCGTTTTAGTTTGATTTTCATCATTTATATAAAGATTTTTAATAATATGATTGTTACCTTCAAATGTTCCTAAAAATTTATTATCACTATTTCCTATTGGTGTCCATTCTTTATTATTTAAATCTAAATTATTGTTCAAATAAATAATCTTTCCTTCAAATGTATTGCCATTATTTACTTCATTAGATATCCAGGCTAATTCACTAGATGTGTTTATATAATATGAGTTATTATCTTCAAGTATAGATTTTTCTATACCATTCCAAACATCATACTGTTCACTATCAATTTCCTGATTATTTATTGTTACATTATATCTTTCTACATTGCCATTTCTAATTTCAAAATAACCCATACTAGGTTTATCTCCATTTAATTTAATATCTACCTCACTTATACTATAAAAACCATCATTCAATACCTTACCATCTAATTGGTTTTTAGTTAAAGTTGTTTTTACTGCATCCATATATATTTCAGCACTTCTGATATTGCTATTTTTTTTGCTACTGTCTATTATATCTAATACTATTGGTGTGGCTATAAGTGCGATGATTGCAAGTATTACTATAACCGCTAAAAGTTCTATTAGGGTAAATCCTTTTTTCATATTATTCTTCTTTCTATTTATACTTTGGGGTAAGATACCCTCTGTAAAAGTGGTCTAAATAGTTGACAAAGTCCCCTCATTTCTATACCTACCTTCTTATACTAACTATACTCATTATACTAAAAAAGAATTGAAATTTCAATCCGTTTTTTTACTGTATCTATATTTCACTTTTTTTTACGTAAAATCATTTATTCATCCTATTATACTCTTTTAAAATCCATTTCATTATTATACCAACTATATAATCAATCTCTTCTTTACTTAAATCTTTAGTTTTTTCTATACCATACCATTTATTAATACAGCCTCTACAACATGTAGCAGTTGCATGTTGTGCGATGAATACTGGATGTCCTTTAGTAGGTGTTTGTCTACCATCATTTTGATTTAAAATGGCTATTCTATTAGTTATAAAATCATATGCATGGCATCTTAATTTATCAAAGCCTATACGATTTATATAATCTATATCTTTTTGATGTAATTTAAAACTACTTCTAAACTTTGATTTTGATAAATTATTCAATTGAATATCTTTATTTATCATTAAAAAAATCTCTTTTATTAAACATTGATGTTATAAACCTAAAAGCAGCTTTCCTATTAGTTAACCATTCTATTTTTTTACCATTTTTAGTATTATTTAATATTCCTTTTACTAAAAAATTTGCGACAACATCTGGATAATCACCTAGTATATTATAAACTTTTTTTGTTTTTTCACTCAAATTTATTTTATTTTTATTTCCTAAAGAGTTTGTTATAAAATCTGTAATCATTATACCAGGGCTTAATTTTCCTATTATTATTCCAGTATTTTTTACTTTATTTTCTAAAGCAAGTGCCTCTGTAAAATATGTTATTCCCCTTTTAGTTGTACCATATATAGAAAGTCCTAACATTTTAGCATCATTACTTCCATAGCCTTCAATATTATAAATAGCTCCTCTACCTTGTTTTATCATAAACTCTTCTACTAATTTACAAGATATTATAACGGCTCTTAAATCTACATCTATCATCTGGTTGATTTCAGATTCTTTAAGTTCCCATATAGTTTTATCTGGTTGATTTACACCAGCATTATTAATCCATATATCTATACTATCAAAACTAACTTTAGCAAAATTTATAAGCTTTTTAATATCAAATGAATGAATAACATTACAAACACAGTATTCAACTTTAGAATCACTTTCAATTTTTTCTAGTTCTTCTTTTGCTTCTATTAATTTTTCTTCTTCTAAATCACTTATAACTACATTTACATTGTTTCTTTTAAATACTTTGGCCATTTCAAATCCAAGACCTCTAGCACTTCCTGTTATTACTACTGTTTTCATTACTCCACTTTTCCCTCTATATTTTTTATCATTGTATGCATTCTATTGTGATAACCCCTATTGTTATAAAAATTAACACCACTACTATTATAGGCAAAAACATCTACTAAAACATATTCACACTTAATAGATTTAAAATATTTTTCCATAGTTTCAATAAGTATTTTCCCTGTTCCATTGTTTCTAGTTTGCTTTGTAACTATTAATTCTGTTATTACACCTGTCTTAGGGCATTTATAATCAAGATAATCAAATTCATCATACTTTCTTACTATACCCATAATAAGTCCTATAACTTTACTATCTTGAATAGCCAAATAACACTTACCACTATTTTTATTTACTTCTTCTAAATCTAATTTAGCCATCTTATTCCTATATTCCTGATGTACTCTATCTAAATTATCTTGATCTATATCGACTAAATACTCTTCAAGTTCAACAAGTAAATCTTTAACATTTTCTAAATACTTATCTTCATATTCAACTATTTTCATTTTCTTCTCCTATATAATAAATTGTCTCTTTTTCATAAGGAATTTTATTATTTAAAATAGAATCTAAAATATTTTTCATTTCTTCCTTTTTTATATATAACTTTATTTTATTTAAAAACTCATCTTTACTACACCAACAATAATCAATACTTTCTTCATTTAATACTACATCAAGTGAATCTACATAAGAAACATAACAATACTCTTCACATAAATAATCTAAAGATTTATATTTAAATATTAAGTTTAAATATTTTAAATCTATAACCTTCAAATTTGTTTCTTCTTTTACTTCTCTTTTTACAGTATCAATCAAAGTTTTATCTATATTCTCTTTAGAACCTGTTATTACATACCAAAAAGATTCTTTAAATTGTGGGTCTTTTTCACTACCTTTTAGAAGTAAAAACTTATTTTTATAAACTATAAATGATAATATTTTTTTCATTCTATCACTATTCTCCATACCATACAATTATATCATACTAGTACTAAAAAAAACAACTATTAGTTGTTTATCCCAAAGCTATATCAAGTATCATCATTAATACAAATCCTAAAGTTGTTCCAGATACAGTTAACTTAAATTTATCATTATTGTGTGCATCTGGCAATAATTCTTCTACAACAACATATAGCATGCATCCTGCTGCATAAGATAATAAATAAGGTAAAATGGGAGTTATTACATTTATAAGTAAGATGGTAATAATAGCAAAAATAGGTTCTACGGCACCTGATAAAGTTCCAATTATAAATGATTTTAACTTACTATCCCCAGAACTTTTAAGTGGCATTGATATAATTGCTCCTTCAGGAAAATTTTGGATTGCTATACCTATACTAAGCGATAAAGCTGCGGCGAAGGTTATTGATGTATCTCCTGATATAAGGCCTGCAAAAACAACTCCAACTGCCATTCCTTCTGGTATATTATGAAGAGTTACAACTAATGCTAATTTAGCATTTTTACTTAATTTAAATTTTAAATTATTTAATTTTGGAATAAAATAATCTAAAACAATTAAGGATATAACTCCTAGAACAAATCCAAGTGATGCTGGAAACCAAGAAACAATACCTTGTGATGTAGCCATGTCTATGGATGGCATTAGAAGTGACCAAATACTTGCTGCTAACATTACTCCACTTGCAAATCCAAGTAATAATTTATTTATTTTATCATTAATTTTATTCTTTAACAAAAAAACCATTCCAGAACCTAATGTTGTTCCAATAAAAGGTATAATAATACCAATAAAAATATCCATATGTTCCTCCATATTCGCTATTATATTTATATGAATATTTAAATTTTTAGAATGTATATATGCCTAAAAAAAAGACAAAAACTTTTTTATAAATACCAAAGTTTTTTGCCATTTTTCCTTACTTCTTTAATAATACCTCCACCAAGGCACTCTACACCATCATAAAGCACACAAGCTTGTCCTGGTGTTACTCTTTTAACACCTTGTGGATACTTAACTAATATTTGATTATTATCTAACCATTCTAATTCTACTGGTATATCTTTTTGTCTATATCTAAATTTAGCATTACATTTTGTTATTTTTTCTTTTTCCAAATAATTTATATCTTCAATTATACAAGAATCTGATATTAGATAATCATTATCATCACCAATACAAATATATAAAATATTTTTTTCTAAATCTTTTCCTACTACAAACATTCTATCTTTTGTACCACCTATATCAAGACCTCTTCTTTGACCTATAGTATAATACATAAGTCCTATATGTTTACCTATTACTTCATTTGTATCAATGTTTACGACATCACCTGGAGTATTAGGTAAATAATTTTTTAAAAAATTATTAAAATTTCTCTCTCCTATAAAACAGATGCCAGTTGAATCTTTTTTTTCTGCTGTTATTAAATCATATTTTTCTGCTATTTTTCTTACATCAGGTTTTAACATATTGCCTATTGGAAATAATACGTTTTTTAATTGTTCACAACTTACCTGAGATAAAAAATAAGTTTGGTCTTTGTTTTCATCAACTGCTTTTAATAATTTTCCATTTTCTATTCTTGCATAATGTCCTGTAGCAATATAATCTGCTCCTAATTTTTGTGCTTCTTTAGCAAACATATCAAATTTTATATATTTATTACACATTATATCTGGATTAGGTGTCCTACCTTTTTTTAGTTCATCAAGAAAGTATGTAAAAACATAATCCCAATATTCTTTTATAAAATCTTTTCTATAAAGTGGAATACCAATTTTATCACATACAGCTTTAGCGTCGTTATAATCAACCTCTTGTGGACAAATTCCTTTACTTGATACAGGGGCACCTTCATACTCACCATCTGTAAAAGAATCCCAATTACGCATAAAAAGACCTATTACTTCATATCCTTGCTCTTTTAATTTTATAGCTGCTACAGATGAATCTACTCCGCCACTCATGCCTATTACAACTTTCTTCATAACTTCACCTCATTACTATTTATAGTATAACACTTTTATTCAATTAATTCTACTTAACTTTAAAAGATATTTTTTGTTTTTGTTTTATAAAATCATTTATAAATGTACAATTATAAATTATCATTTGTAAAAACTCTTGAATTGATATTGTACCCTTAAATGTAAGTTCATTATTATATATATCTTCAAAAATCATTTTAGAATTTTCCATATTTCCGTCTAATTCTACTCTATAATTTCCATGTGCGATAGAATTTCTAATACCCTCTATAATAGCTTTATTCTTTAAATAATTTTTATTGTTATTTATATATTCTAATACCTCAAATAGCTTTTTATCTATAGATTTTATTTCATTTATTTTTTCATCAATACACTTATCTATATTATATATTAATTCATTTATTTTTTTGATTGCATTTGAATTATTTTTATCTTTTACATTTTTTAGACTAATAGATAATTCTTCATACTTTTCTTTCAATTTTTGCAATTCTTTTTGTTTTGCTAATTTACTTGTTATAAGTTCATTTTTTATAGGGGTTTCAATTGTATGTTTTTCTACTTTCATATATCTCAAATCTAATAAGGAATAATCTAACCCAGTATTGTTCTCATTTGTAAACTCATGTGTATTTTTATATATATCGTCAAAGGGATATGAAAATAATGCATTAAATAAACTAATAGATGTACTGGCCATATAGTCTTGATTAAAATATAAATTACCATGATTTGTAACAATATATCCTAATAATTCTTTTTTGTTATAAGTACCTATTTTATAAATTGCATCTAATAATAATAAATTATTTGAACTTGCTAAAATTGAATTATATTTTTGATAAAGAGGATTTAACCATCCTATTAACTCCTGCGATATAGAATAAACTTGAATCTTATAATTAATGTCTGTTGGAATTATATTTATAATGCTTTCTGATGCAGCATCTAATTTTTTACTATCAACTTTTATTCTTTTCCAATCAAAGTAATATTCACTTTTTATCTTATTTTTAAAATTCATTAATTTTTTTAAATCTAAATCTTTTTTAAAACTATTTATTACATATTCAAATTCATTAGCTATATACTTTTCTACATCTTTTCCATCAATTCTTTTAAGATCAAATCTAATTTCATAATAAGTCTTTATAAATTTTTTTAATTCATCCTTGCCTGTTATAGGTTTTGTTCTTTTTTTATCCTGTTTCTCTGTTATAAAAAAACTTCTTGTATACTCTTTCTTTTGTATTCTTCTAGAATAATTTATAGCTGCGTGATTAATAAATGAACTAAGCTTATTTATATTTATAATAATCTCTTTCCCATCACTATTTATTATTATTCTTGTATGTGATAAATCTAGTGTAAAATCTCCATGTGCGATTTTATTTCTAAGAAAAGCTACTAAACTTGGAGCATCACTAAATTCATAATTGTTTATGGAATAACCATTTTCTGTTTTAGTAGCTAAAATCTCTACTGAACTTTCTAATTCATCTAAAAATATTCTTGACTCATAATTTACATTTTCTGTTTTTTCAATTAAATCTTCTTTAATAGCTAAAAGAATATTACTAATACAACCAACCTTTGCTGCATTTATATATTCTTTTTTACATATATAATATGAATTTTTTTCTTCATTATAAAGAAAATCTGATATAAATAAAGCAAAAGCAAAATTTCCATCAAAATAATACATTATGTTATCTATTTTATTCATAAATCTCCTCTTATAAAAAATTCAATATTTTTTCTTTATGTGGTATTCCACTAGATTTTACATTTGATAATAATAAATTTTTATTAAATTTTATCAATTTCTTTTCTACATCAAATGTACCATCTTTCTTCTCTTTTAAAATATAATAACATGCGGTATTTTTCGGATCTTCTTCATATCCCATTCCTACAGCTCTTAACGTATATATATCGGTATTATTTAATTTATCTTTCATATCGAAATGTACATGTCCTTGAAATACTGCATCATAATCTGTTACTAATTTACCATTAAATAATGGTTCTTGTTTTGCTGATAAATATCCTTTTATAAATTTATCTGTTTTTTTATGACTTGTAATACAATTATCTATTTTTCTTAAAGCTTCATCACTATTTGTATATAAAAATTGTTGTGAAGCAGTTCCATATTTATAATTTCCTCGATATGACCAAGTGCTATGTACTGGATAATCCCACCTAATATCATTAGCAAAATGACAAAGCGCTATCTTTTTATTTCCAACACATATATCTAAAGATGGTTGATACAATTTCATTTTATTTATTCTATATGTACCAAGTTTATTGTAAGTCCATTCTTGATTTTCTATCTTTTGATTATCAAAATAATCAAAAGGCTCTATACCAAGAGTATTATAATATTCACTATTTCCTGAAATTGTTTTAACACCATATTCTTCAAGCATATCAAATACTTCATCAGGGTTTGGACCAAGCCCAACATTGTCACCTAAAGAATATATCTCTGATATACCTCTTTTTCTTATATCTTCCAATACTTCTATTGTAGGTTCATACATAGAATGACAATCTGTAATAAGAGCTACTTCTCTTCCTGTGTATATATCATTTTCTTTATTTATTTTCACATTAGAATCTAATATATTTAAAATTTTATTTAAATCATTTGTATATAGTTCATTATCAAATTCTTCTATATTTGGTTTAAAAACCATATTAGGATTATCAATTGGTTTCATTCTTTGTTGTGTTACTATAAATGGTAAATTGTATTTTTGATGATAAAAAAGTTCTTTCTCTGTTGGAATTTTCCCATCTATTAAAATAATTCCACAAGGTTTTAATCCTTCTCTATATAATAGTGCTTCTGAATTATTTTTTGTAACCGCACTCGTTTCTAATATACCTCTTTGTTCTTTTACTATATAACTAACCTCTGAAGAATTATTTTTTATACTACCATTACTTCCCATGTTAGAAATAGAACTGCATATAAAACTACCTCTTGGAATACTATCAAAGGCTAAAATCATATTAGAATAATCAAAGTAATATTTTTGTCCTAAATAACTTATGGGACTTACTGATATAAAATTACTATAACCATCAGATTTTCCATTTAACAAATCCTCTACTTTTTCAGCACGACCTAAAACATGAGCATATAAACAATAATTTTTATCTGAAAAATCAAAAACTTCACCTTCATATTTAGAGCATAATTTTAAATCAAGTGTACCATCAATTTTACGTGCATCTTCTAAATGTGTCAAATTATATTTTGAATCAAGTTCAAATAATTTTAAAATTTTTTCATCAAATTGTGAAAAAATATTTTCAAATTTCATTAAATCATCAAAATTATTACCAAATATATATTTTAATGAATTTCTAAGACCATCTTCATCCATTGTAGTACTTAATCTTTCTATTATTTTTGAATAAGTTATTAATTCATCTATTAATTTATAAATATCACTAGACTCATTATATTCATTTTTTAACATAATCAAAGTTCTAATACCGCCTATGCTATTTAATGTATCTACTGATTGTTTAAAAAACAATTGATAACATATTTTCTTTAAACTAGTTAAGTTAGAAGTTGGATCATTAACTACTTCTTTATATTTCTCATATAAAGTTAGTCTTATTTCTGTTATTTTATTTATATCCTTACAAGAAAATTTATTTTTAAATATAAATTGTAAATTTAATCTATCTGTTTCTTCTAATTTTTTATCACTAGAAGTTATTGAAATAAGCAATTCATAGTTATTAGAAAAATTAGCTATAAGTTCTAAAAAATTAGATATTGTAGATACCATATTTTCTTTACTTTTATAATCAATATAATAATTATTAAATAAATAATTTTTTACCTTTATAAAATCTTTCTCTCTATTATCATTTATTATATTCAAAATATTTACTAGCCATCCTCTATATTTTTCAGTTCCACATCCATACTGAATAAATGAAGAGAAATTTATGTTTGAATTTTCTATAAATTCTTTTATTGACTTATAATTATAAAGTACAGTCCTACAATCAATACTCTCAATAAGCATTAAACAATTTAATATATCTGTTTCTTCTATACCAAAATTTTTTAAAATAATATATTTAATAAAAGGTGCTGTCTCTAAATTGTCTAACTTATTAAATAAAATTTCTTCATCAAAATTCTTTAATCTGGATATAATATAATCTTCATTATAAAGTATTACACTATTTTTAACATGTTTGTTACTAATCTTATCTAATTTAAACAGTTCATTATCATTTAAATTACTTAAATAATTTTTAATTATATCAGCCTTTTTTTCAATAATTATATGTACTATTTCATCATCGAGATCCTTTGATAATATATCTATTATATTAGTTTCATTAACTCTGATGTCCACTATCATTTTTTTTATAGAAAGCAGAAATAAATCACTAGATAAATTTGAAACATATTCATATTCTTTCATGTTTTTAATTTTTTCTATTATCAAATCTTTTTTTGATTTCAAAATTTTATTTTGGATTTCTTCTGGCAAATTACTATCTTTACTTAAATATCTATAAAATATATCATAACTACTAAGTTGCTTTATAGCTCTATTTATCTTGAATGAACTTTTTTTAATAATAATTTTTTTTAAATCATTAGGTAAATTTTTTAAATTTAACCATTTTAATGTACTATCCCCACTAGATAATAAAATCATTAATTTTAATTTATATGAATGTTCTTTTATTATAAAATCTATTAGTTTTTCATTTTTGTTATAAAGTATATCATATTCAAAAGAAAGTGGAAATATCATTTTTTTTATTTGTTTATCTATATCTTTTTCTCTTTGTTCTACTATGCGATTTGATAATAATTCATTATATCTAGAATTATTTATTGCTTCAAATAATTGTCTTTTTTTTATTTTACTTATATACTTTTTTATAACAAAAGAACAATTTTCATCTAAAAATACTCTACCTTCTTTAAATAAATTAAAATTAGTTGCAATTTCATATATGTTATACTCATTTATTCTATTTCTAGCTATATGTTTTTTAGAATTATTATCTAATTTACTAGAAGATAGAGCAGTTGCTATACCATTTATACTGCTAAATTTAGTATTAAGAATATAATTTTTAAGATCATCATTTTTTAAATCAGTCAATAAATCAACACAATTGTTATCATCATATACAATATCTATTATTTCTTTTTTTAACTTAATAGGTAGATTAGACTTACAAATTAATTTATTTAAATCTCCTTTATAAATATCATTTATTATAACTTCTTTAATTGTGTTTGGAATATAATCTTGATATAAATCATCTTCTCTTATTTTATTTTGTTTTACAAATTCATTTTTGATATTTTCTAACCTTATAAGATTTTTTTTATCTTTTTTATCGTAATAATTAAGAGTCCAAAAATCAATACTATCTTCAAATAATTTTTTTATAAATAGTCTTTTTTTATTTTCTGATCTTTCTTTTAATGAATCAATATTATTTGATAGTACTCTTTTAGCGCTTTTTGGTATTTTAGAATTAAAAAGATAGTTAATTATTTGTTCATCGGTTAACTTATTAAAAGCGTATTTTAAAACATATTTATTTTTTTCTACAATATCATCTTTCTTAGAAAGTGGTATAGAATCATCTTCTAATATTCTTAATATATTTTTACTAGTTATCAACATTATTTTATCCCCCTAAAACCTCAAGATATTCTACACCAAAACCCAAATATTGTCAACAAAAAAAAGGATAAAGCCCATCTTTATCCTTTTATTCACTAATTTCAATATATTTCTTTTCAGGTAATTTTTCTTTTTCATCAACTTTTGGAATTTCCAAACTTAAAATACCGTTTTTAAACGAAGCTTTAATATTTTCTGATTCAACATTCTCACCTACATAGAAACTACGAGAACATTCACCAAAATATCTTTCCCTTCTTACATATTTTTCATTTTTTTCTTCTTTATCTTCAGAACTCATTTTTGCATTTATAGTTAGATATCCATCAGTTACATCGATCTTAATATCATCTTTATTGAATCCTGGTAAATCAACATCAATAATATAACTATTATCTCTTTCTCTAATATCAGTCTTCATTACCTTATTCTCATTTTTAATAAAGAATGGATCTCCAAAAATATCATCAAACAAATCAAAATTACTCTTAGGTACTAGCATCATACAAATCTACTTCCTTTCTTTATGTGTTGACACCCTAAGGTAGCACATACATATAAATTTAATACCTGTAAGTATCTCAACCTTACGTATATAATGTTACCACTTTAAACTGGCAAAGTCAAGCGATGAGTGCTAAAATTCACAAACATTTCACATAAAGTATTATAAAAATTATTAATACATTTATTATTTTAAATTTGGGATTAATAAAATATTTTTCTATTTCAAAATTATTTGGTTAATGGTAATATAAAATTTATTTAATATAAGCAAAAATGAGAGTATATTTCTATGCTCTCTTCAGGGGGAAAAATTATACCCTGATTTTTTGTCATATTTTTCATTATTATTGATTTATCACTTGCTATATTTCTCGTAAATAGCCCTATTTTACCTATCTTGCTCTATGTAGTTGTTCCCCATTTGTTCCCAAGAATAACTAATTCCAAATATAATTAAACATTTTTGTCATTTGTGCTTTATCTTCTTCAAATCTTTTCTCATCAATATTTTTCAATATATTCTCTACTTCATTTATAAATGGCTCAACACTTTCATCAAATGCTTTCTCATTAAACCATTTAATAATAGTTTTAATTATTTTTTCAGCTTTATAATTTTCACCCATATTGATCTGTGGATTAATTTTCGTATACATAGAATCCTTTTCTTTAAAAAATCCATGATATTCTGACAATGTATTCTTGATTTCTGCGGATAATTCAGTAAGTTTTTTAAATAATGCAATTGTATTAATATGATGGAAAAATTCTTTATTTTTAACAGAATAATAAGTAGTATATAGTTCAAAATATAAACTATACACAGTATTTATAATACGTCTTTTAGCCATAAAATACTGACATATAGCTGTAACTAAACCAACTATAATCCCACATCCTAAATTGGTAATTATATTTATACTTAATTCACTACTTATTCTACACAATTGCAAAACGTATAATAAAGGAATTAGTACTATCAGCATAACGATTGAAATAATTATAATGATTCTTGATTCTTTCATTTTAGTCACCTCATTTATTAATTATATATTATACCACTAAAAAAGCCTAATTTCTTAGACTTTCTTATTTACATATAAATTGCTCACATAAATGTTTAAAAGTAGAGTTTTCAGATATTTTGCTAGAAGGAATTAAAACATAATCCCATTTTTTCAATCCATTATTTCCAGCCCATTTTGAAACCAACTTACAATATGAGATAGCTCTTTCCTTTTTCGCAATTACGTCTGAATCTTCTAAATCTTTATCTGCTTTTACTTCAATAAGAAAAACATTTGACTTTGTTTCTACGACAAAATCTGGTTCGTATCGTTTGCCATTATTATAGGTAATATTGAATTCATTAGGGCTTGGTCTTAGCCATGTTTTTATATAATCAGTTTCTCTTTCAAGTAACCTAGCCAATATCAATTCAGGCATACTATCAAATTTTGCGGTTGAAAAAACTCCTACCTTTATTCCATCAAATAGCACTGAAGTAATCTTACCATCTCGCTCTGAATCATATTTATCAAAAATGTTTTTAATAATCGAATAATTATAATTAGATGGAATATTTGTTTTTCTATCAGTAAATACTTCCTCTTTAATTAAGCCTTCATTTCTAACAAAATGCTTTAACATTTGAGAATATATTTCATTTGATATTTCTATTTTATACATCATTACTATGTTCTTCATTGCTTCTATTCCATATTTATCAGAGAAAAAACTCGTTAGTGAATTAATCAACTTAAATAATAATTCATTATTAGATTCATAATCTATTTCAGACTTTTTTCTAAGTTCCTCAACTATAGTTTTATTTGGATTTACAGCATCAAAATTAATATATCCTCCATCTAATATTTCCTGATCTGAAGAATCAATTAAATTTCTTATTAAAATTTCATTGTCTGTTGGTTTTTGATTAAACTTCGATAAATCTAAATCAAAGTCCTCAAAAAAATATTCTCCATCTTCACGTTCAACCTTAATTTTAGGTATTAAAATGAATTTTTTTATCATTTGTTCATGAGTCTTTTCGACATTTTCTTTAATCCAATGTTCAATTGGATTTTTATTTGCCTCGTAAATTTCGCCAAGATCAACGTTATTTTTTATTTCTTCTTCAATCGAATCTTTTATTTGAATTTTGGCTTCTTCAGTTAATGCACAATCATTATTATTATAGATATAATTTTCTACATTTTTAGCTAAAAGATCATTAATTTTATTAGAAAGACCATATTTTACTGTATCTTCCTTAACGACTAATAAATCATTCAATTCATCAATTGTTGGATACTCAAGAGACAATTGTGTAAACATTTCTTTTTCGTTTTCAACTTCTTCAACTTTAATAACATTTCCTGCATTAAAAATTGAATTGCCTTTTTGTGCTTCTTCTATTATTTCATTAAATTTATCATGTGCTGTAAGCATTACGGCATCAATTTCCTTATTTCCAGTTCTTTCGCCAAATGGTAATCTTAACCCTCTTCCCACCATTTGTTCTCTTAAAATTTTTGATGTTGCTGTTCGTAAAGGAACAATCGTATATAGATTATTTACATCCCAGCCTTCTTTTAACATATTAACATGTATTACTATCTCAACAGGATTATCAGCCAACTCAACTTGCAGTAATTGTTTTGTATTGAATTCTGATTCAGCACCTTTTTGCTTTGAATTTATTGTAATTGTTTTGTATTTATAAAATCCGTTCTCAAAATCGTCTGACTTAATGTAATTTTCTATTTTCTTTGCATGTTCAGTATCTTTACACACTACAAGCATAAATGGTTTAACTAATTTTTTATTAGTAGAACGTGAATAATATCTTAGTTTTTCTTTTATCATTTTATGACATGTTATACCATCATTTAACATTAATTTATCTAATTCTTCATCACCAAATTTATAGCAATTAAAATCTGTTCTTGTAACCGCAAAAGGAACTCTTGTATATCCATCTTTTATTGCTTCAGAAAGTGGATATTCATATACTACATTTTTAAATGGAATTTGTTTATTACCATCATTTACTAACGGTGTTGCTGTTAATTCAAGACCTAATATTGGTTTTAATTCATTTATAGATTCCATCCCTTTATCTGCTCTATAATGATGTGATTCATCCATTATTACTACTAAATCTTTCATTTCAGATAATTTATCATAGAATGACATTCCTAAAAATTCGTTATACGCTTTCATCTTGGTGTTGTCTTTATCAAATTTACTTATATTGTAAACATAAATTGAAACATCTGATTCAAATAAAGAAATATTTCTGTTTTGATAATCATCATCTGTAACCAATTTAGGTGGATTCTTGAAACAACCTAACCCTTTAAATACATATTTACTACTTTCAGGATATCCTAAATCTGCTTTTAATTTTTCATAAATTGTTGTACTTGGTGCAACAACAAAAAAATTTTTAATTCCATAATTTGTGTATAAATATGTAATAAATGCACCCATCAATCTTGTTTTACCTACACCAGTTGCTAGTGCAAAAGTTAATGAAATAAAATTTCTTTCATAATCTGTGCAAATCGGATATTCGTTATTTATTATCTTCAATGATTCTTCTAAATTTTGATTTTCAATAAGATTAGTCTTGCAAATAATATTATCTAATATATTTAAAGACTCTGATTGCGGTTTTCTTAGCGACATCACACCAGAAATATACTCAGGAGTATATTCAAAATACTTTAAATTTTCCATTATTCTTCCTCCTCATCATATTCAGGTGGATTAATTATATTTAAATCATAATTATCTACTCCAAATTGACACTTTGTTAAAAGCATTTCTGGTATTTTCTTTATCTTTATATTTTTATACTTTTTTTCAATTTGCTTATCGTATGCAGAGCAAGCAATTATAAGATATTCATTATCCTTCATAGATTTAACAATTTCATCTAAAGCAGATTCATTAATAAATTTTGTTGTTACATATAAATAACTATTTTCAGATCCTATAGATTGTTTCCAAAATTCTGTATTAGAAGGACTATATTCGAATCCCTCATGTAAAGCAACGGCAGATGCTAACATTTCAGGGCTATATTTTGAATTTATTACAGGTTCTCCAAATTTATCTTCATTAATAAGAGTTGGTGCTAATTCATAAAACTTATATCCACTTCCTCCTCTCCAATTGTTATCTTTACTTATTCCGCCTTGTTCTCCATCTATTACTTTGTCTAATCTCATTTTACAGTATGTATAACAGTGTTCTCCAAGTTCTATTCCTATCCATCTTCTATTCATTTTCATTGCTACAGCCGCTGTGGTACCACTTCCTAAAAAAGAATCTAATACTAAATCCCCCTCATTTGTAAACATCTTTAGTATTTCTTGTATCAATATTTCAGGCTTTGGAGTTGGAAATCCCTCCCTAGGAAATCCAAGCTTTTGTAATTCATCTTTAGCACTTTTCAAAGATCCATGTTCTAATAACAAATTTTTAAATAATTTGGTATTTTCTTCTTTTTCATATTCCTTAACATAAACTTTATCATCTTTAAATACCAACATTCCTTCAGCATTAAACTTATCTATACTATCTTTCCCATATGTCCACCTTTTTCCTTCTGGTGGTGAATATTTTTTTCCAGTTGAGTTGTCGATTATTTCGAACTTCATTGTTTTTCTTTCATAATCTCCACTATCAGTTTTTAAAAAAGTGCTTAAATTATAATTACCTTTTGGATCACTATATTTATATTTTTTTTCAAATGCTTCTTTGTTAATTGTCGCTTTTGATTTGTCTTTAGCATATACAAATATGGATTCTGTTATTGTTCCAATAGTAATTGCTGTGTTACTAGCATTTCCTTTTTTCTTCCAAATTAAATTAGTAATGTAATTTTTCCTTCCGAATACTTCATCCATTAGTAATTGCAAGTATCCCATTTCTGGCGATTGAGTAGTTCTCGAATTAGGAGAATGGTCAATTTGAACACATATAACACCCTTTTCACTTAACAAGATTCTAAGAAGTTTTAATCTTTCAAACATTAAATTTAACCATATAGAATGTTCTATCCCATCATCATATGATTCAAAAGCATTTCCAGTATTATATGGGGGATCAATATAAACACAATCAATCTTTCCAGCATAGTCTTTTTCTAATGCCTTTAAAGCTAATAAATTATCACCATGTATTAAAATATTATTGCATTTATCATCACCATAATTTTTATCTCTTTGTTCAATTAATATTCTTGGTTCTATTTCTTTATTATCATACTTGCCTACCCACATTAATTCTAATTTGTTTTTCATAATACCACCCTCATCACTTTGCAATTATCTCAATTAATATTATACCATAAAAAAGTATGATTTTTTAATTTTGAAGTGAATTTAACAAAAATGTATTAATATCTTGCAACATTATCGATTAAGAGTGATTAATAAATATGGAGGTGTATATGCTAAGAAAGTGTACTGATGAAGATATAAGCGATGAGGAATGTGAAAAGGTTATTGATCCTTTTTATGATAACTATGATAGTTATTTGGAAGAATATGTTGTTCCTGAAGTTATAGCATTTTATATTGCAAGTTCATTTTATAGAAATGCTATGTAGGAAGCAACTTTCAAACAACATTTTAATTCTGCTTTTGATACATTTAATCTGTCATGTAAAAATTATAAAAAAATGAAAACTGAAGTAATTAAACTACTCAGATTAAAGTATTCATTAGAAATAATAAGTGAGGATCCATTGGACTTCAAAATAATTGAGTATTAGTGATTGCTAATCTCTTTTTTATTGTAGTAGTAATAATACAATAAAAATATATATTATTTTCTTATTCTTATCCTTATCCTAGGAGATCATTGATTATTATTTGATTTTAATTTGATTATATTTTGATTTTTATTTGATTTATTTTTGACTTTGTTTTGTTTTATGAATGATTTATTTTCCAAAAAACTCACGGAAAATATAATTTTGTGTGTATTTAGGTGGCAGGTCGGTATGTAAAATTATTTAAATAAAAAGAGCTATCCCCAGGGGGGATGCCTAAAATGGAAAGTCAATGTTATGATAACTTACTTCATAATCATCATCCCAACATTCTCCCTTAAACCAATTAGAACCGTTTTTTATTGTAATATCAGGAATGTCCTCATTTTTTAAATATTCTATATAATTATCTAATCCCTGCTCTATGGTATCAAATGTTTCTCCCTTTTTTATTGCTTCATTATAATAATATAGAGCTTCTTTTTTACCTACTCTTTTAGGATATTTATTCCATAGCAATTCAAATTGATTCATTATTTTAAGATCAACGTCAGAAGTATCAAATGAGTTATACTCTCCTTCTTTTTGTTTTTCTGAATTAAATTCTTCTTCTTTTTCCTCTTCTTCATTATTCTTTTTTCTTCTCATCTCATCTATGGTAACCAATGGTAGACCATCTGGCAACCTTTCATCATCAAAACAGTAATAAGTCTTATTATTTGGATTTACACCTATCATTTCTCTTTCGTTTTTAAAATATGTAGGATGATATCTATCCTTTCTTAATTGATTATTTGCAAGCCAATGTCTTATAACTATTGGTCCTGAATCAAATGTATAAATATACCCTTTATCCACTAATGTTTGAATATCATTTTCAGAGCATTCTGCAAATTTGGTAATCTTTTTAGGGTTTCCTACAAAGCCATCATCGTCTGCTCTTGAACCAAATTCATAATAAAGTAATCTTGCCATAGGGGGCAAATCAGTAAATTGGTCTGAATCAACTATATCTAGACTAAACATTCTTCTTCTAGCCATTTATTGTTTCACCATGCTTGTAATTAGAAATATTAAAATAATCAAGAACCATATCCATTGGAACTAATCCATTTTGTACTTTTGACTTTCCATCATAAAACTGATTACTTATTACATTTAAAACTTCTCTTGCTTTATTTCTACCAACAGCACCAATATCCATTATATCTTTAATACTAGCCCATTGATATTCTGCAATTTTTTCTATTTCTTCTTTTGTTAGTATTTTTCGTCTTTTTGGCATTTTGAAAATCTCCTCCTCTGTATTTAATATAATATTTATTTCTTTAAAGCTTCTCAGACTCTAATTCAATACTAATGCATTATCTTTTGCTGAATATTCAAATTTGCTAAATTTAGCATCATATAGTTTTAACATCTTATTTAGCATTTCCATGTTTGGAATCGTTTTTTTAGTTTCATAGCTTCTTAATGTAACTGTACTTATTCCTAATGCTTCACTAGCTTTTTCTATTGTATATCCAGCATTTACTCTTAACGCTTTAAGTGTTATTTTCATTCTTCACCTCCTCCTATCTTCTTCTCCATTATAGGATAAACATTTCTGTTTGTAAATATCTTTTTATCGTTTTTATCATTTTTCTTTACTTTTATATTGACAAATTTATCATTTTGTTTTATTATGATATTGGAGGTAGCAAACATGAATAAAGTAGAAATGAGAAAAGTCTTAGCTAATAATCTTGTAGCATTATTAGATTATAAAAAGATATCAAGAAAGAATATTGCTGACAATCTTAAACTATCTTATACAAAGGTATGTGATTGGACAAGAGCTAGAACTTACCCAAGTGAAATTGAATTAGGTAAATTAGCTAATTATTTAGAAACTACTGTTGAGCAGTTAACTGATGGAGATTCATTAATTAATGACAATGGTTTTGAACCTGAACAATCATCAAAAAAAGCCAAGATATCTGTAATAGATATTGACTCTGAAGAATGGATTATTCATCCTGTTGATTATGAATGGGTTTCTACTAAATACTTAACACCAGAAACAGGATATTTGATATTTGATGTTGTAGATGATCTAATGGCACCTAAATATGATATTGGTGATACTGTATTAGTTGAATTTCTAAATAATAAATCAATTAAAGAAGATGGAGATTATTTAGTAAAACTAAAAGAATATGATTCTTGGTTATTCATTCATATTTATGTTAAAAGAGATGGCTACTTAGTTGCACCACTTAATAATAACAATTCAAAATCTATCTTGCCTAGGTTTTATACAAAGAAAGAATTCACAGAAAGTGCTACACAACCTCATAAAGCTATAAGGGTTTCTAAAAATATATAAAAAAATCTCGTACTGGAATACGAGATCAATCAGAAATACCGTTTTGTTAGAGTCTGAGAAACTTTAAACAAATAAACATTATATAAATACAATGTAATGGGATTTCCTAAATTAATTATACCATTTTTATATAATATTACAAGTTTTTAACGGTATTTCCTTTGTAGAAAGGAACTTTTATATGGGTGTGTATAAAGATAATAGGCCTACTAAAGAGGGTAAGATATGGTTTTATAAGACTCAGTATGAAGATATTGATGGTACTCATAAAACTAAGAAATCAGGTATATATGCAACTAAAAAAGAAGCAGAAGATGCTGAGTTTGAATTTAAATTAAAACTAAGAGAATATGAGAATACCAATAATGTAACTTTTGAAGAAATGATTAGAATGTTTATTGATTTTAGAAAAGATAAAGTTAAAGAGAATACATTATATGGTTATAATAATAAATTGCCTTATTTAAAATCACTATATAAAGTTAAACTTAAAGATTTTAACTACCCTACTTTTGAAAGATGGCATGATGAAATAAATAGTACTCATCTTGCTACAAGAACTAAGAATGATATTTATAAACTATTAAAGACTATTTTAAATTATGCTACTGCTTGGCATGAGTTTAACTTTGCTAAGGTATATCCTAAAATGTATAACTTTAATGATCCTAATGAATTTCCTAAAGAACAATTATTCTTTACTTATGAAGAATTTAAACAATTTCTTTCTGTTGAAACTGACATCAAATGGATTGGCATTTTTGAAATACTATATTATTGTGGTTTAAGACGTGGGGAGCCCAGAGGATTACAATGGAAAGATATTAATTTTAAAGATAGAACTTTAAGTATAACCAAGCAAATAAATGACCGTTGTGGATCCATCAAAAACTGGCGATTTTCGGTTCCTAAAACCAAAAGTAGTATAAGACTCTTAAAGATGCCACAAGTCCTTACAAACGACCTTAAAATGATGAAATACGAGGCAGAAAAGATTTCTGGTTTCAATGAAAATTTCTTTGTAGCTGGAGATATATTTCCTGTATGTAGTAATACTCTAACCCATCATAAAAATATAAATTGCAAGCTAGCTAATGTTAAGCAAATTCGATTACACGATTTCAGGCATTCATGTGCATCTCTTTTAGTTAATAAAGGAGCCAATGTTCAAGTTGTAGCAAAATACTTAGGACATACAAAAGTTGAAGAAACGTTAAGAACATATTCACACCTATTTACAAGTACTTTAGATGAAGTAGTTGCCGTAATAGATAATTTAGATAATAATAAAACCGATGATAATTAGTCACCGGTTTTTAATAATTCTAACTTTTCATTTAATGTTTCTGTCAATAAGTCTAATGCATAAATCTTTGTTTTTCCAAATTTATTTTTATTCATTTCATTAATTCTTTTTATCAAAAGTTCAAGATTTTCTCTATCCATCATATAAAAATCCCTTATATTACCAAAATGATAAACATTGTCTATTGTATATTTGAAATAAAAAATATCTTTTGTAGGACACTTTTTAATATTTTCTATAATTAAATTAACATCCAATTTATTTAAAAATCCCTCGCCATGAATAACATTATTCTTGATATAAAGGTTATAAAGTTTTTCACCCCAGTTTTCTGATAACAATATAGTAACTATTGTATCGGAACTATTTTTACTTCTATTTTGATTAATAATGTCATTAAATTCTTTTGAATACTTATTGTAAACATCCACTGTTTTTTGATCATTTAACATTGTATGAAAATCAATATAATCAACTTTATTATCAACTAAGCTTTTCTTCATTAGATCTACTAACTGCTCAATATAATCAGGAAATAGTCCAATTACTTCTAAGCCTGATATAATCCTTAATAATTTGGGAAAAACTTGATATCCATAATGAAAATTTTTAATCATTTTATCTAAATATTCTTTTATTTCACTATCTTCTAATTCCCAATAAGCTTCTAAATTAAAATATGGATCATCATTTGGTAAAGCATTTTCTATTTCAACTGTTATATATTGATTTAAAGTGTTCTTCATCTGACTTAAATTAAGGCTAGAAGAACATAAATAATCACTAATAAAATCAAACGCAGTAAAATAATCAGTCATTTTTTGTAATCCATCATCAGTGAATGATGTTGCACCAGAATATTTTGCACCATTTAATTTTTGTTTTATTTCAACACCATTTTTTAATAATACAGACATATGAATTGTATTAATAAATGTTAATTCTAAAATTCTATTTTCTTTTTCTTCATATTTTTGCTTTTTAATTTGATTAAATATAATTTCATATTCATTTAATAAAAAAATTATAGTTCTAATGTTACAACAATTATCTTTTTTTAGCGTTTCAACTAATAAACTCTTTTGGGATTTCAAATACTCATAGTATTTCTTATTTTTAACATGGTTTTCTAAAAGATTATTTATTATTTTTTCCAAATTTGGCACATAATCTATAGTTTTACCAATTAATTTTTCTTTTATTAATTTATACTTATTTTCTGTGTTATATGTTTTGTTAACTCTTTTTTTAATATCTTCTATCTTTGGCTTAGTAACTGTATCATCACTTTGCCATGAATTAACTTTTTTCTTTTCGCCATACTCAATATTATCATATAAGCAACTAATTATTTTTAATTCATAATTATTATCTATATTTAGCTTTTCTATTTCGTTTTCGTTAGCAACTATAATACACTTAACATTCTTGTGTTCCACATAATCATTAATAAACCCCAAGACTTCATTAATAGGTATATTAACTCTTTCTAAATCGTCAAATATAATTAATTTTTTCGAAACATCTATAAAATTACTCATTAACTCAGTTGCATCAATACTTTTTGCATCTGGTAAAGGTATTTTAAAAATACTTGAAATGGCCGATGAAAAGCTTCTATAACCAGCGCCTAATATTTTGCCTCCCTTTTTTATTTTTTTATTTATTTTCATATTTTTGTTCATTATTGAGTATAGTATTTTTTTACTTATATCACTTGTATTACTAACCCCATATAAAGAAACATATACACTATCATTAATTTCTGCTAGTATTTTGTTTTTAACAAAATATGTTTTACCGCATCCCCACTCTCCATTAAGTAGAATTGCATACTGACTATTAACATCAGAGTAGTATGTTTTAATTATTTCAATTATTTCTTCCTCGCTTAAATTCATAACAATTCTATCCTCCTTATAAAAGAAAAAATTCTATACTATAATTGTATATAACTCTATGATTACATTATACTACTTTATCTCTTAAATGTCTGCAATAATCATGCAATTTTAACAAAACTTGTTCCCGAGTTGTTCCCAAGAATTATTTTCATTCTTCTCTATACTCACAAACCCTTATAAAATGGGCATAAAAAATGAGAGCACGGTTAAATGCTCTCTTCA
>OIYS01000307.1_pt1 | contig 36582 bp, 27 predicted proteins | sample 1588271 | NCBI WGS metagenome assembly OIYS01 (sample SAMN03283286) | human gut metagenome | biome: human-associated habitat; material: feces | host: Homo sapiens | place: Peru | collected 2012
ACAAAACATAACGTGTCTTTAAGGCGTGGTTCAGGTGCTTTATCGACAGTCTGACCGGCGGATATTATTTATCCGCCGGCTGATTTATTGTTTAAATTGTATTTATAAGCTGTTTATCCCTTTGCGTTATCGTCTGGTTGGTCGTTGTTTTTTATAAAGTCGAGGATTGCGAGGCCTGCGGCGTATCTTAACAGGAGTCTTGCGTCTGTTGCCGTGACCTTGCCGTCTGCGTCCGCGTCGGCTGCTTTTATCTGTGCGTTTGTAAGCGACTGGAGTCTTGCGGAATATCTCAACGCAAGGCGTGCATCGGCTGCGTTTATTTTTCCGTCCTGATTTACGTCGCCGGGCGTGTACTCCGAAAAGCATTTAACCGGGTAAAATTTCTGTGATTCGCTTTTCTTTCTCGGGTACCATGTCCAGTTATCGCATGAGTATACGGTGCCGTCCGAACGCATGAGAAATGCCGTTTTGCCGTCAGCAGGGGAGAGGAGCATTTTTTCGACGCTTGTCATAACCTTAACCTCATTACCCGAGCCGAAATCGGTATATAAATCTTTATTTTCGTCGATTCTGAAATCCGATTTTTCGATATCGCCGTAATAGGATTTTACCGTGCCGTCGGACGTTACTGCTGTTGATTCGGTCGAAATATATCCGAACGAATCCGAATCCGAATAAAAGTAGGAGAAGTTTTTGCCCAGTATCTTCATATCGGATGAATCGTACGATGCCTTTTTATAAACCGTGTTTTCGTTGTCGGCAATGCATACCGCGTTATCGGTAACAAGCGCGTCCTTTGCCGCAAAATCGCATACCTTAACGGTCTTATTCGCTTCGTATACTTTTGTGGTATAGTCGTCCTTTGTGTAAAGACGTGTGCTTGACAGATATCCGGTTACGCCGGAGTCGACAAGCTTCGCCGTGTACGAACCGTCCTCGTTTTTGTCGTATCTGAAAAGCATACCGCCGTTTTTGACAGCGACAGGGAACGCGGGGTCAAGGTTGGTTATATCGTCCGCAACCGTTGACATATCGGCATTTATATCCTTTAATGTTCCGTCGGGAAAGAGGACAAAACCGCTGTTTGAAACTTTCTTCGCGTTCTCGCATACAACCTCGCCGTCGGAGATTCTTATAACCTTGTTTTCGTCGGTCAAAGTGTAAAGGTCGGTAACTTGCTTCGGAATATAATTGTAAAGTAAATCTGTTGACATGGTTTTTGAGTTTGTATTATAAGTCCATCGGTAGTATTTGCCGTCAGACGATATAATATCGAGTTTATTCCAGTTCAAAGGCGAGCCGACAATTTTATGTTCCTTTACATTTTTTGCAATAATTTTGCTCTCATTCTTATAAACGAGGTACAAATCGCCGTCGGACGTGAGCATGGTAACACATTCGTTTCCGAAAACGGATTTAGAACCGAAGTAACCCATTACCGGCGGTTTTCCTGCGGACGTAACCTTTCTCTCGGGAGCGCAGACCGTGACTTTAAACGATTTCGAATTCTTGCCGAGCGTTAATATTATGTCGCTCGTTCCCGTTTTCAGTGCGGTGAACCCTCCGTTGCCGTCCGAGGACAGAATTTTATCGTCGCTGACGGAGTAGGAGAGTGCAAGATTATTATAATTGTATATGCTGAATATCTGACCCTCCATTACGAGCATGTCGCTGACTGTCATTTCCTCAAATAATTCATCCTGTTTGTACGCAAACGCCGAAAACGGCATTGCCGAGACAATCAGCACGGCGCACAGCAGCGCCGAGAGGATTTTTTTCATAATATATCATCCTTTATATGATAAATTTCATCTGTTTTATATACATATTATATTATCATTTAATTTTTAAGTCAAGATGTAAAAGCAGGAGTGATAATTGTAAAACAACGGATATTTACACGGCGGAATATTATCGTAGACTTTTGATTGACATTAGTCTATTATCAATGGTTTTCCCTAAAAATTCATATAAAATTAAAAAATTTATATGGTATGTTTCATAATTGCAATTGACAATCGTGTTAAATGATTGTAAACTAATGATGAACAAATAGGTTTGTATCTTATTTTTCAAATAATTTTTTAAGGAGGAAAAAATTATGGTTCAAACCACAGGAAAACGTAATTCAATCTCGAAAAAGATTCTAAGCGTTTTTCTTTCATTGCTGATGATAATGAGTGTTTGCTATTCCGGAATCGGCGTTATTGCTGAAGCCGCCGCTTCCGCTTCGCAGATTAACGCACTCAAATCGGCACTGAACGATTTTGCGAACTCGGGCGAAACCGGAAGATATTCCGCTTCAAACAACGGAAGCAACACCGTAACCGTAACCGACAATACGTCAAAGGGTTATGTTTACAAGGTGCTGATCGCTCTGCAGCCCGTGCTCGAGGGGGAGAGAGGAAGCTATAACTGGTTCTCTAAAATGAGACCCCGTATAATCTCTCTTACCGGAGCTTCAGGCGTTTCCGCGGCGCTTCTTAACAATCTGATTCCCATGCTGACCAACTATGACAAATCGGATGTAAACAAAGTGTCAAAGGAAAACAGCAACAGATACGGCGGAGTTGACTGGCCGGGCGAGCAGCTTGCCAATCTCGGCAACGTTACTGTTTCCGTAACAAGAACGCTTGACAGCGCGCTGCTTGAGTATGCAGACGCCTCCAAGCTTCCGAACGCCGTTAATCTTACGGTTTCATATTCGGTAGCCGCCACTCATCATAATGAGACTTCAAGCGGTAAGAAAAAGCCCTGGGGACAGTGGAGAAAGCGTGTTGAATGGTACAGCTACGGCGGTGCATTTTCTCTCAGCTATTCAAATTCCAATAACGCCCCTCAGAAAATCAAGGATTATTACAATTTCTTTACGAAATCCAAGGTAGTCGGACAGACCGTTGCGACACTCGTTGCAAACAACACGGTTTCCTCTATCGGAACTATCGTAAACAATAACGCGGCCTACAACGCGAAGATAAACGGACTTTCAGCAGCTGTAAAGGCTCATTTCTTTAAAGATCCGACCGTCTCGGTTGTAAATAATTATATCGCGTACTGCCTGCGCGCACAGACAGTTCTTCAGCAGAAGCCTAAGGTTGACTGGTTCAAGTCAGCTATCGCGGCAGGTTATGACAACACAAACATCGACCGGATGAATTCTCTGTACACAGAGGGTCTTGCCAGGTACAACGATTTGAACTCGCTTTCATCGCAGTTTAAGTCAGATGCTAAACAGACAATAGGCATGGATCTTGACGCTTACAACGCATGGCTCGTCGGGCTCAAGAGAGATATCGACCTCTACTACCTCAGAGAACTCAAAAAGTCGATTGACAACACTATCGCAGCTAACCCCAAGGTTGCTGCCGATAACGTTACCTCTCTCACGGGCGAGGAATTTCTTGCCGAATTCCCCGACAGTGAGTATCCGCATTCTCTTATTTCCTCGATAAACAGCACGTTTAACGGCTACGCTGCTACTCTCGATCAGTACAGAGCATCTTCTCCCGATGAGGTTGCGGCTGTATTTACCGACGGTGTTGATTATGTCTATAACTTTAAGACAAATATCAACTACATAAAGTTTGAGGCAAATGCAGAGGATGAATTCGCTCCTCTTTACGAGAGTCTTATTCCTTATATCTATACAAGTCCCGCAGCGTACAATAACGCCGACGAGATGGCAAGATATACTGCGGATTACGCCAACGGCGTAAAGCTTAACAATGTATACAATTCATATACTGGCAAGCTTAACGCGGATCTTCAGAGGAGAGTATTCTCTTTCTATAAGGGAGACGAGCTTGTATTCTTCCCCGACGCCGTAAACGCATACCTTGCGGCTATGAAGGCCGATCTTATCAAGAGAAATCACGATCAGATTCAGACCGTTTACGATTACGCTGTAATGGCGGGAGGAACTACCGGCAACATCAAGGTTGACTTTAACAACTTCCTCGGTCTCCAGGCGGCTGTAAACAATCTTGACGCGGCTCTCTATGATTACTGCGCATACATTACCTCCAACGGCAACGCGGGCAACCCCGAAAAGAAGAACTGGGTATCTGCCGAGGATAGAAACATCTACGGCAAGAGCCAGGCGTTCATCGACGCAGTTAAGGCGTTCAAGGCTACCAAGGGTCTTCCCTATGACCAGATGCATTATGATACTGACGGCGTATTCGTTATCCGTTATGCAGGCGATCAGAAGGATGCATCCGGCAATCAGTTAGGATTCCCCTCCGATATCGCAAGAGACGGAGCAGAGGATAACTACGAAGTTACCACTCAGAAGATTCTTGATACCATCAATAAGCTTGATAAGTTCATCACTTCCGAGGATTTTGCAAGACTTATCGACTTTAAGGATAAGGACGGCAATGAGGTTTCCAACCTCTCCGATTACATTGAGACAGTTCTCAATGAAAAGCTCTTTACAAACGAGATGATCAACACAATCGTTGCTTCTGTCTTCCCGATGGTATGCACAACGATTGAGGATCTTCTTCCCAACCTTAAGAATCAGGGTATCAAGGGTATTTATCCGCCCTCAGACCCCAACGCAATGTTTGCCATCGATCTCGGCGAGCTTGCAAATGACGGCAAACTCGGCGGACGTATCGACGTATTCCTTGACGGACAGAAGGGTACTGTTACTATTAAAGAGCTTCTTTCCTCTCTCGGTATATACATTTACCCCTCACAGCTTGCAAGCAAGCTTCCGAATTCCGGCAAGTATGTTGCTATCAGAAACGCTCTTAACTCCTGCGGCGACAAGTGGAGCAAACTCCTTGACGCTGACGGAAAGCTCAACTTTGACTGGGGCGTAACAAGCTACAGCACATTTATTTCTGCTGCAGGCAATGTATTCAATTCAATTCTTCCTCTTCTTCAGACAGTTCTCTGCGGCAAGAACTACAGTGCGTCTGTAGACAGGATTGCATACGGCGACGGCAGGCTTTCATACAAGGATAAGCTCGTCGGTATTTCCTACTCTGTTACCGCGGCTGTCGGTGCAAGAATCAACGCGACATTAAACATTGACGGTCTTACCGTTTATAAGGATGTATGGATTCCCATTATGGAGGCTCTCGGTATTGCCGATAACGGCTATCGTTTCAAGTCTCTCGGTCAGGACGCTTCTGCTGCACAGATGGTTGACGCTCTGTTCAGCCCCCTGCTTGAACTCATCGACCAGCTTAAATCTAAGCCCCTTGACAAGGTAAGCTCCATGCTTCCTCAGGTTCTGTACTTCCTTTCATTCGACGGCGTTCAGGATCTTATTAATTCGGTTACAATCAAGATGAAGGCTAAGATGCAGATTCGCGACCTCGAAAAATTCGATGTCAACAACTGCCCCTCATGGCTTGAAAATGCATTTAAGAACACGGTTAAGAATATTGCTAACAATAAACTTCCCGAGTTCTCATTCAACCTTGCTCTTGCCGATATGGTCAACCTCGAGAAGATGCTCGGATTTGACTATACCAATATTAATAACATAGTTTCTTACGTTCTTAATAAGGCCGGTATGAATATTTCCGTACCTATCATGAACGCAGGTAACCTTATCAGATGCTCTACCTACAACAAAAACGCAAGCTCACAGCGTTCGTCGGGCAAGAGACTGAAGATTACCGCAGATAAAGCCAACGTTTTCTACGATATTCTTAACTATCTCGTAGGCGCGCTCGGAGACAGAAATCTCGTAGACAGTCTTGTCAGGTATCTTTCCGAGAGGAAGGGCGAGACAATTGAGCTTCCCGAAATCGTCTACACTCTTGTATCAAACGTTTCCGGCAATACCGGAGCCGCTCTTGCCGCTCTTATAGAGCTGTTCAACCCGGTTGATTACGACATGATGCAGATGGATTGGTATCAGTCCGGCAAGGATAAGTCAGTCACCGACATGACCGACCTTAAGTCGCTTGTATACCTTACCTATAACACCAACTGGACTAAGGATAAGTCACAGTATATCATCGACAATATTGACGATATCGTTAAGTCGGTTTCCGGTATGGATACGACATCCGTCGATGAAAAACTCCGTGAATCCATAAACGGAATGTTCAATAACAAGAACTTCACAACTCTTGTTAAGGAGCTCGTTTCGCTCGGCTACACTCTTGACAATCAGTTTGTTTACGATCTTTGCAAGAGAGAGACCGGCGTTGACCTCCAGCAGTGGGCTGAGGCTTTCGGCTATGCGTTCCCGACCGTACTCGAAAAGTATGAAAAGACCGCGCTTAAGCCCGGCGACGCAGGCTATAATTCAAACTTCGGCACCGTAAGCGTTTCAATCGAAACCGTAACGGACGAGACAACGGGCGAGACTAAGGATAACTACACATGGTACATCAACGGACAGAAGTTTGAAGACGGCAACAGACAGCAGTTCCTTGCTCTCTTCTTTGCAGTAGTTGATCCGATGGCTCCGCTTATCAGCATGTTCATGACAGGCGAGGATCTTTCGCTCTTTGCCGGCGCAGTTACCGTTAAGGGTTATGAGGGCTATTCGAATGCGGTTGCTTATGTATTCGAGATGCTCGGCGTACCCAATGTAATGAACCAGGCTGAGTATAACGCTTATGTTGCTGCCAACGGCGATGCAAAAGCGTTCGAGCACCTTACCAACCAGCTCTTCGACTGGCTTGACGGTCAGCTCAACGGTTCGGCATTCAAGAATCTTATTTCTCTCCTGCCTAACCTCCTCTACTTTATAGAGAGCGACGGTCTTTCGACCCTTATATTCAACGTTCTTCAGCCTCTTACCGTAGTTCTCGATACCGTAAGACCTATCGCTGACGTTGATCTTGATACTATCGCTTCCGTAATAGTTTCCGACCTCCTCGGCGGAAATTCGTTCAGCCTTGACCACGTCCTCGACGTTATCGCAGGCAAGTTCGACGCAAGCGGTTATGAGAAATGGTATGACGTTCATACCAAACAGCTTACTTTCACCGAGATTCTCAGACTTGCCGACATTTACTTCGGCACCGATATCAGATACAGTCCGCTTGTGCTCCAGGGAATCGAGAGTATCTGCGCTTCTCCCGAGAAGTTCGACAGTAAAGCGGCTTCAAGCGTAGGTTACCGCGCAAGCTGTGACCCCGCGGACGGTCTTACCATTCTTGTTTCGGCTCTTCTTGAGTGTCTTAATCATTCAAGCACGCTGACCGGAGGCAAGACCAACGGCGAAATCATTTGCTCATTCATTGACTCCAAGACGGGCAAGGATGACGCAAAGAAGATTTGGGATATGGTACAGACCATATTCGACGGCATTGTCAGCACCGATACTGATGTAAACTGGCTTTACTTCTATAACGATCCCGACAATGACAAGACTCCCGTAACCGACCTCGTTAACGCCCAGCTTCCCACGAAGTCAATCGTTTACCTCGGTTACAGCAACAACTGGAATAAGGAAACTGCCGATAAGCTCACGGCGTCCGCTTCCGAAATCATTGATTCCATCCTCAAGAGCAAGAAGGGAACAGACCTTGCAACATATCTTCAGGCTCTTATAAGCGACAACCTTTATACCGACGAAATTCTCAATAAGCTTGTTGAGTCTATTGTTAAGGCGCTTAACGGACTTGACAAATCTCTCCGTGATACCATCTCCGTTGTTCTCAGCACAGACGGTATCGACAAGTGGTTTGATATGTGCGACATTGACGCCGACGGCAATGTAACCTGCAACAAGCAGTGGAACATCAACGGCGACAAGCAGAAGTTCATCGATTCGTTCGCAGAGGCTCTTGCTCCCGCAAATGATATCTTCGCATGGCTCTTCTTCGGCGACAGCTATACCTTCTTCACCTCGTCCAAGACGGCTGACGGAAAGTATACGCTTGAACCCATCATCGACCTCGCGGGCAATCCCGGCGGTTACGCATACGGACTTATTCCCGCATTCGAGGCTCTCGGCTGCACAATGCAGAGCCCCGACAAGTATAAAAAGGCAGACGGCACGCACGATATGACCGCGTTTATCAAGGATTTCGCGTCAAGCGTTCTTGACAGAGCAGACGAACTCACCTCGGGCGACGTTGTAGGCAACATACTTGACCTTCTTCCCAATATTATCTACTTCATAAATGCGGACGGCGTTAAGAACTGCTTCAACAACCTTATGTCTCCCATCTATGATATTCTCAATAAGCTTCTTCCCGTTATCGGTGACGCTAACCTCGACGAGGCTGCCGGCGTTAAGCTCAGCGACCTTTCGACCGAGACGTTCTTCGATATAATCAAGACCAAAGCGGGTATCACGATTGATCCTCAGGTTATGGGTCTCATCAAATACCTCTATGTCGGCGATATCACGGCGTTTACCTCCGCTAACGGCAGAATGGCTCTGAGAATGGGCTACACCGACGAGATTACCAGAGCAGAGATGATTACGATTCTCTTCTCCGTAGCTCTTGAGGTTCTCGGCGACCGCGCAAACGAGAAGGCGTTCAAGGATATGCTCGGCGAAGATACTTATACCGTTGTTATGAACGTATTAAGACTCAATGCGCGCCCGATGCATAATATTCCGTGGCTCTATACCGAGGACGCGGATACCGATAAGGTATTCTCCGGTATTGAGACATCCACTATCTTTGAGTACGGCTACGGCAAGTACTGGACCAGGGATAAAGCGCAGTACATTGCGGATAATATCGAGTGCTTCATCAACGATATGATTCAGCTTCTCGGTATCGAGATGAACGGCGTTAAGTTCAATTCTCTTGAAGATATCATCAACAGCTATATTGACGGCTCTCTTTACAGCAATAAGGTTCTTTCCAAGATTTATAACGGTCTTAAGAAAGCCCTTAATAAGCTCAACGAGGTAGATACCGACGGTAAGATCAAGGAAGTAATCAAGTCCTCGCTCGGCGTTGACCTTGCATTCTATGATACTTACGTTCTTCCCGAAATCAAGGACGGCGACCGTTCGGCATTTACAAATGAGCTTCTCAATATGCTCAGACCTCTTTATCCCGTTCTTAAGTGGCTTCTTGCCGAACAGGATATCGCGTTCTTCAACGACGCAGACGGTAATGATAAGGTAGTTCTCCCCGGTGACCGCGGATATAACTACGGTATTATTCCTCTCCTTGAGGCTATTCAGTGCGAAGGTATTAAGACTGAGGCAGAGTACTATGCGGACGTTAACGCAAACGACGACGCTCTCGTACTTGATATTATCAATCCTCTGTTTGATAAGCTGGACGTAATTCTTGCAGATCCCGCAAATCAGATATTCGAGCTTCTTCCCAATCTTGCATACTTTGTAAACTCCAACGGTCTTGACACCGTATGGCAGAACACGCTCAACTCGGTTTACACCGTTCTTGACGCTCTTCAGCCTCTGGTTAACGTTGACCTTTACGAGCTTATCGGTATCAACCTCAACGGTATGAAGTTTGAGGATCTTGTAAAGCTTGCTCTCTCCAAGGTTAAGGATTCAACCGGATTCGACCTTGCCGAACTCGTTGTTGACGCTGCGGCGGAAATGACGACAGGTAAGCTTATCTCCTTCACTTCGCTTAACGGCGAGCAGGCATACCGTATGGAATATGCGGGCAAGGCTGACCGTGCCGACATGGTTACGATTATTCTTCGTCTCGTTCTCAAGTTCCTTAATACGGGCGACAATGCAAAGAAGCTTGAGCAGATCATAAAGAAAAAGACGTCAATGAGTGACGAGGCATACAAGTTTATGTTCTCATTCATCGATTCTCTTGCTCAGTACTGCTCCGACGCAGAGGGTATGGATAAGACTCTGTACATCCTTTACTACACCTTCTACGGTATCAATACCGGCGCTCACGAAGCAAACAAGTGGCTTAAGGATTATAACAGCAACTGGGAGTTCTTCTACGGAATGCTCCGCGCAAGCGATCAGAAGATTCTTAACGATTTTGCCGAGTTTACTGCAAAGATATTCGAGACGTACACCAAGGATATCATTGACCAGAACGGTCTTGCGTCAAGAGGACTCATCAAGTTCTTCCAGAAGATTATCGAGATAATCAAAAAGCTTATCAGTTTCTTCACAAAGCTTTTCGGTTAACACAGGCAAAACGGTAATACCGTGCCCCGCAGGCGAAGGTCTGCGGGGCTTTTTTCAGCCGTTTTTCAGTCCTTAATGTAATCGGTTTTTTTTCAAATACTGTGCGGTAAAATAGTGTATTCGGGTCTATTTGAAAAAATTTGTTGAACTAATAAAAAAATCGAATTACGTATTGACATTCGTTTTTCGGTGATGTAGAATAATTATACAATAAATCAGGGAGGAACTGTATAATGTTTAATACCGCGTTTTATTATTACTACTTTACACAGGCGATGGATACTTGCGTTGTACAGGAGCTTGATTGATCTTGTAAAAAAAGCAAATACCCACCGCTTGGTTTCGTGCGTAGAACGTAGAAATTAGGCGGTGGTTTTTTTTACCGCAAAAGAGAGTCGAACTCATAAGACTTATATCATCCTATTTCCGTTTCGACTGCGTTAAAGAAACCTGAAAGCCGAAAGGCTGTCTGTGTTCCTTTGCCTTGCCGAAACAAAAATATGATTGATAAAAACTGATTCGCACTCAAAACACGTCGAATTGTGTGAATGAGGACGATTTTTCAAGTATTAATACAGTATTACTTAAAAAAATGAGACTGTATGTTTTGGGCTTATAAGATTCGTCTGTCTTTTGCTTTTTGTCTTTATGTAAACAAAGTTTTATTTCGGGGTTGAGAAAATGGATAAGCTTGAGCAGGCAAGACAGATTATTAACGAGACGGACGGCGAGATTGCTAAGCTGTTCGAAAGGCGAATGAATGCGGTTGCGGACGTTGCGGAGTATAAATTACAGCGAGGACTGCCCGTACTCGACGCGGGGCGCGAGGCGCAAATCATAGCTAAAAACTGCGCGTACGTAAATGATCCCGTATTAAGAGAATACTATACGTCGTTTTTGATTTCTACAATGGAAATATCAAAAAGATACCAGCGCAGACTCATGCAGGGCATGACCGTTGCGTATTCGGGCGTTGAGGGCGCGTTTGCGGAGATTGCGTCAAAACGAATTTTCCCGGACGCTGTTAAAATCGCGTTTCCCGATTTTAATTCGGCATATAAAGCCGTCGAAAACGGAGAGTGCGACTGCTGTGTTCTGCCGATAGAGAACAGCTACGCGGGCGAGGTCGGACAGGTTATCGATTTAATTTACGAGGGAACGCTCAACGTTACGGGTATGTATTCACTCGCAGTTTGTCAGAATCTGCTCGGGATTAAGGGCGCGGATATTGAGAGTATTAAAAAAGTTATAAGCCATCCGCAGGCGCTCGGTCAGTGCGCGGATTATATAAAGGATCACGGATTCGAAACCGAGGAGTCGGCAAATACAGCCTTAGCTGCCAAAAAGGTCGCTTCATCGGACGATAAAACAGTTGCCGCAATCGCAAGTCTTGACACGGCTAAGCTTTATTCACTCGAAGTTATCGACCACGATATAAATGCAAGCACGCAGAACACGACTAAATTCGCCGTTCTTACGAGAACGCCCGAAAAACCGTCCGATACGGGAAGCTTTATAATGCTGTTCACGGTTAAGCAGGTTCCCGGCGCGCTCGCAAAGGCGATAAACGTTATCGGAAAATACGGATTCAACATGAAAGCGTTGAGGAGCCGTCCGATGAGAGAACCCGCATGGCAGTATTATTTCTACGTCGAGGTTGACGGAAGCGACAAGAGCGAAAACGGCAGGGCCATGATTTCGGAGCTTAAAAAGCAGTGCGAGAGACTTAAAATTGCAGGCAGATTCAAACAAGTAATTGATCTCGGGAAGTGAGAAAATGGATATACATGTTTCGTTAAAGGAAAACAGCTACGATATAACAATTGAACGCGGAGTGATGAAAAAGGCGGGCGGACTTCTGAATTTAGACAGAAATGTCCTCGTCGTTACCGATTCGGGCGTACCGGCGGAGTATTCAAATATAATAGCTTCGTTTTGTAAAAATCCCGTACGCGTTACGATTGAACAGGGCGAGGAGAGCAAGAATTTTGACAATTATAAATTATTGCTTGAGACAATGCTTGAAAACGACTTTACACGCTTTGACTGCGTTGCCGCCGTCGGCGGGGGAGTTGTCGGTGATCTGTCGGGATTTGCCGCCGCCACGTACATGAGGGGAATTGATTTTTATAATATTCCGACAACTGCTCTTTCGCAGGTTGACTCGTCCGTAGGCGGGAAAACGGCTATCGATTTCGGTCATTATAAAAATACGGTCGGAGCGTTCCGGCAGCCGAAACGGGTTCTTATCGATCCCGACGTGTTAAAAACGCTCCCTAACCGTCAGATATCGAACGGACTTGCCGAGAGCGCGAAAATGGCGGCGACGTTCGACGAAAAACTGTTCTCGCTGTTTGAAAACGGCGATATCGAAAGCAATATTGACATGATTATCGCGAGAAGCGTCGAGCTTAAAAAGGATGTTGTCGAAAAGGATGAGAAGGAATCGGGATTAAGACGAGTTCTGAATTTCGGACATACGATAGGTCACGCGATTGAAAGCACCGTCGCGCCGGGAACGCTTTATCACGGCGAATGCATCGGAATCGGTATGCTTGCGATGTGTTCGGACGACGTAAGAAAAAGAATTATAAATGTATTAAATAAATTATCGCTCCCGATATCTGCGGATTTCGATATCGACAAGGCGTGCGAAGCCGTTTTGCACGATAAAAAAGCCGTCTCGGGCGGGGCGAGAGTTATAATGTGCGAAAAGATAGGCACGTTTATCGAAAAAAAGATTTCAAACGAGGAATTAGCCTCATTGATAAGAAAAACAGGGGAGGGGGAATTCATATGAAAAACACGTTCGGAAATTCGTTGAGCGTAACGCTTTTCGGCGAAAGCCACGGCGAGGCTGTCGGCGCGGTTATCGACGGACTCGCTCCCGGAATTGAAATTAACGAGGAATTCATAGCCTCACAGCTTGATTTAAGGCGTCCGGCGGGTAAAATTTCAACAGCCCGTCACGAGGGCGACAAGGTCAGAATTTTATCGGGCGTTTTTCATTCGAAAGCCACGGGAACGCCCCTCGCTCTTATAATCGAAAACGAAAATACAAAGAGCGCGGACTACGAAAAAACGAGATATCTCGCCCGCCCGTCGCACGCGGATTACACGGCGCAGGTCAAGTACCGCGGATATCAGGACTACAGAGGAGGCGGTCATTTCTCGGGACGGATTACGGCTCCGCTTGTCGCCGCAGGAGCAGTCGCGATTGATATGCTTAGAAAAAAGGGCGTGTATATTGCGACTCATATAAAAAATCTGCACGGGGTCTGCGACAGAGAATTTGAAGATTTAAAGAGTGATATTGATTATCTTAATTCGATTCCGTACGCCGTGCTTGACGAAAACGCAAAGGAAAAAATGATAGCCGAAACCGAGGAATTCGCGGCGCAGGGCGATTCCGTCGGAGGTACGCTCGAAACCGCAGTCATCGGACTTGAATCAGGACTCGGCGAGCCGTGGTTTGATAGTATCGAAAGTCAGCTTTCGCATATTCTGTTCTCCGTTCCGGCTGTCAAGGGTATTGAATTCGGCGCGGGATTCGGATTTTCAAATATGACGGGAAGCGAAGCCAATGATTCGTTTTACGTTGAAAATTCAAAGGTAAAAACATACACGAATAATAACGGCGGAATCAACGGCGGAATCACGAACGGTATGCCGGTTATATTCAGATGCGCAGTAAAACCCACTCCGTCCATATTTAAAGAGCAGAAAACAATCGATATGAATACAATGGAGAACGCCGTCCTCTCATTAAAGGGCAGACACGACCCTGCCGTTATTCACAGGGCGAGAGTCGTTATAGATTCCGTTACGGCTCTGTGCATTGCCGATATGCTTACCGCCCGTCACGGCGCGGATTGGTTCGGGGGCGAGTAAAATGGAGTACGGTCTTCTCGGTAAAAAATTAGGTCACAGCTTTTCAAAGGAAATTCACGCCATGATAGGAGACTATGACTACCGTCTGTACGAAACGGACGAAAACGGCGTTAAAGAGCTGATGATGAAAAAGAATTTCAAGGCTATAAACGTCACGATTCCATATAAGGAAACCGTTATGCCGTACCTTGATTTTATAAGCGAAAACGCGAAGAAAACAGGAAGCGTAAACACTGTTGTAAAAATGGGCGGAACGCTGTACGGATACAATACGGATTTTGCGGGGCTCGAGGGGCTTATAAAGAGAACGGGCATTGAAATAAAGGACAAAAAGGTTCTCATATTAGGCACCGGAGGCACGAGCAAAACCGCGTACTCCGTGTCTAAGGATATGGGTGCGGACGAAATTTATAAGGTTTCAAGGCATGAGGGAGCGGACGTTATAACGTACAGCGAAGCGTACGAAAAGCACACAGACGCGACGGTCATAATAAACGCGACACCCGTCGGAATGTACCCGAAAAACGGTGAAAAGCCGATTGATATTTCAAAATTTAAAAATCTTACGGGAGTTATCGACGTTATATACAATCCGCTTGAAACCGCGCTGTTGAAAGACGCCCGGGAGCGTAATATTAAAAATGCGGACGGGCTTTACATGCTCGTTTTGCAGGCGGTCAAGGCATCCGAATTATTCTTCGATACAAAATACGATGATTGCCTTACGGATTCGATATTCAAAAAGGTTTACGCGGATAAAGAAAATATCGTTCTCGTCGGTATGCCGTCGTGCGGAAAGTCGACGATAGGCAGGATTATAAGCGAGGATTTGGGACGCGAATTTATAGACACGGATTCGCTTATAGTCGAAAAATACGGCGAAATTTCAAAGATTTTTTCCGAAAAAGGCGAAAAATATTTCAGAAATATCGAATCTCAAATAATTGCAGAGGTTTCAAAGAAAAACGGAGCCGTCATCTCTACGGGCGGAGGAGCCGTTTTGAGGGATGAGAATATAGATTATCTAAAACAGAATTCGAGAATTTATTTCCTCGACCGACCGATTGAAAAATTAGTACCGACTTCGGACAGACCGCTTGCCGGAACGAGGGAGAGAATAGAGAAGCTCTTCGGAGAGAGGTACGAACGCTACATTACGGTGTGCGACGAAATAATAGGAGTTCTCGACAACCCCGAAATCCCCGCAAAGGAAATCGAAAGAAGGCATTACGAATGAAAATAACGGTAATAAACGGCGCGAATATCAATATGCTCGGCATAAGGGAGCCTGATATTTACGGCAGCGAGAATTATAATACGCTCGTTAAGACTGTTGAGGATTACAGCCGTGAAAACGATATTGATATTGACATTTATCAGTCGAATCATGAGGGCGATCTTGTAGACAAAATCCAGTCGTGCTATCAAAAGTCGGACGGTATCGTAATCAATCCCGGAGCATATACTCACACGTCCGTCGCGCTTCTTGACGCGCTGAAGGCAGTGAGCATTCCGAGTGTCGAGGTTCATATTTCCGATGTGCCGAGCCGTGAGGATTTCAGACAGATAAGCTATATACGCCCCGTGTGCAAAAAGACGATAACCGGTCACGGCATTGCGGGATATGTCGAAGCTATTGAATTCTTACAAAAATTTATAACCGAAAGCAAGGAAAAATAAAATGAAACTCGATAATCAGCTCAGAATTCTTATAGTAGGTCTCGGGCTCATGGGCGGAAGCTATGCGCAGGGACTTTCACGCCGCGGATTTCACGTTAAGGCGATAGACACAAACCCCGACAGCATTTCGTTCGCAGAGGAGAACGGTTATATCGAAAAAGGCTTCTGCGAAATAGACGAAAACGCCGTAGGTGAAGCGGATATAATCGTTTTCGCACTGTACCCGCACGTATTTGTAAAGTGGATAGAGGAAAATCAGCATCTGTTTAAGCCCGGCGCGGTGCTTACCGACGTTACCGGCGTTAAGGAGTGCGTAGTATATAAAATTCAGGAAATGTTAAGACCCGACGTCGAATTTATAGCGGCGCATCCCATGGCGGGACGCGAGGTCTACGGAGTCAGGAACGCCGACGAGAGTATATTCAGAGACGCAAACTATATAATCGTTCCGACTGACAGAAACACGGTCAACGCTATCGAGGTTTGCAAAGCTATCGGACAGACTCTCGAATTCAACAGAATATCGTCGCTTCCTCCCAGAGCGCACGACGAGATGATAGGCTTCGTTTCGCAGCTTACGCACTGCATTGCGATATGTCTCATGACATGCTCTAAGAGCGAACACCTCGTCGATTACACGGGCGACTCGTTCAGAGATTTAACGAGAATTGCGAGAATAAACGAGGATATGTGGAGCGAGCTTTTCGAGCTTAACAAAACGGCACTGCTTGCGCAGATGGATAAGTTCAGAACAGAATTCAACGAGTTTTACAGAATTCTTGAATCCGACGATATAGAGGCTATGAAAGAGAAAATGAGACAGTCGACTGCGCGCAGAGCGTTGTTCGACAGGAAAAAGGAGGACGAATAAAATGATTTTCGAAAGAAAGCTGACAATTCCCAAAGAGGTTAAGGAGATGTACCCCCTCACCGACGGGATGAAAAAGGTCGTCGATGAGAGAAACGCGGAGATAAGCGGCATCTTCACGGGCTCTGACGACAGACTCCTGCTCATAATAGGTCCGTGTTCCGCCGACCGCGAGGACAGCGTTATCGATTATATTACAAGACTTCGCGAGGTGCAGGAAAAGGTAAAGGACAAGATTTACATTATCCCGAGAATATACACAAACAAGCCCAGAACCACAGGCGACGGCTACAAGGGTATGCTTCATCAGCCCGACCCGAACGAAAAGCCCGATATGTTCAAGGGAATAGTCACTATCAGAGAGCTTCACATGAGAGCGCTCAGAGAGACGGGCTTCAGCTGTGCGGACGAAATGCTTTACCCCGAGAATTACAGATATCTTGACGATATTCTCGCATACGTTGCAATCGGCGCGCGTTCTGTCGAGAACCAGCAGCACCGTCTGACATCGAGCGGAGTCAGAGTCCCCGTCGGAATGAAGAACCCTACCGGCGGCGATATCTCCGTTATGATGAATGCGATTACAGCGGCTCAGCACAAGCATACGTTTATATACAGAGGCTGGGAGGTTCACTCCGAGGGCAATCCTCTCGCCCACGCGATACTTAGAGGTTCGGTCGATAAATACGGACAGATGATGCCCAATTATCATTACGAGGATCTCGAGCATCTCTGCGACGCATACGCTAAAACGTCGCTTGCAAATCCCGCGGTCATAATTGACACGAATCACTGCAATTCGGCTAAAAATCCGTTTGAGCAGGTCAGAATCGCCAAAGAGGTTATGTACAGCTGCCGTTATAATTCGGATATAAAAAAGCTTGTCAAGGGCTTTATGATAGAGAGCTACATTGAGGACGGCGCGCAGAAGATAGGCGAGGGCATTTACGGCAAATCAATTACCGACGCGTGTCTCGGCTGGGATAAGACGCAGAAGCTTATCTTCGACCTTGCGGATATGCTTTAAAAGTAGAAATGTTATAAACAAATTAACCGCTCCGAGCAGAATCGGAGCGGTTTGCGTTTGTGTTCTTATTATCCGAATTTAGAGAAAAACGTTTCGAGGTCTATGCATTTATAGCCCTTTAAGTACCAAATGTCGTCGGAGAAGTTTCCGGTAAGTTCGTCTATCATGAAGTCCGACAGCTGATTTCCGTACTCATAATTTACAATGCCGACGAGTTTTTCGTTATAAAAATAATATAACGTGCTGTACTGATTCTCTGACAATCTGTAAACTATACATTGCTTACCGTGATAGTTCTCTTTTAAAACTGAAATGTACTGCGAATACGGATCGAGACTGACTGTACTCAAATAAAACAGTGATTCAATTCCAAGGTAATACGCTGTATCATAGTCAAGTTCTGCATATATTTTTTTAGGTTCGCTTGCCACATAGACTCTTGGGTCGGTATCAAGATTTCGACAGAGATATGTTATGTCATTGCCGTCGAGAATTACGCGCGTACGAGAATTTGCAGTATTATAATATGCAGTGATTTTTGATGTACCGTTTTCGTCTGTCATTGTTCCGCTTGCTTTATATCTGCCCGACATTACGGTCTTAAAATCGTCGAAAACCTTAACGACCTTATTGCACCACTTGCAGTGAACGCCGTCGGTTCCTGTCGTGTGGTCAGCTCTCGGTGTCTGTTTTGACTCTTTCTGAACATATCCGCACACTTCGCAAATTTCGGACTCGGTATATCCCGGACTCTGACATGTACTCTCGACGGCTTTTTTGTATTTTATTTTGTGTCCGCCCTTTATCGTCTGATGATCGAAAAGAACCTTACCGCAGGTTTTGCATACGGCTTTGTCCGTAAGTCCGTCGTGCGTACAGTCGGCGGGGGTACCCTTTTCAATCTCAACATCGTGGACTTCATATTCTGTATTGTCTATCTTAGCCGCCAGCCTAAGCGCGTTTCTTGCGTCGGAAGCGTTTATTATGCCGTCCGAATTTATGTCGGCGGCGACGAGTTTCATTCCGTCCTTTTCGTTGTCGAGCTTTGCCGCGATTCTCAATATAGCCCGCGCGTCGGACGCCGTTACCTTCCCGTTTAAGTCAAAGTCGCCGGGTACGACGGTGACCGCCGACGATATGAACGCGAATGCGAAAAGCATAAGCGCGCATATAAATGATGATGCGAATATTTTTTTCATAAATTACACCTCCGTGTTGATGAGAAAATTGTAGCATATTTATAATTAAAAATCAATAAGAAAATAATTTTTATGAAATTACCATAAAAATACATAACCGTCCCGATTTGCAAACCGAGACGGTTCTTTTATTTGTAAATTATTTATCCGCTTTTGTCATTTTAACGTCCGAATACCCGGAAAGCATTTCCTTTTGTGATGAGAAGAATTCGACGTCGTTTGAGTCCGCGTTTATTTTTATGAATACGGTGCCCTTTTCACTAAGCATATCGGGTGCGTTTTTTGCGTTTATATATTTATTGTTTTTCGGGTCGTTTGAACCGGGCAGAACCGGGGTAAAGATAAAACGTGATTTTTCATTTCAGTCTCATTTTTCAGATAAATTCGGAAATATCTACGGTCTGACTTTTCTTTTCAAACAACGAACCCGAATAATATGAAACGGTCAGTCTGCCGTTTTCGATATCCGGCTGTGCGTCAAAGAACGGTATTTCGTTTATTTTTGAAACGGGGTGATCGAATTCGGAGACGGTTTTTTCTTTCGAGCCGAAAATCTTTTTAATCGTAATTGATGTGCTGTCGCAGTAAACTATATTGTCATTAAAAATCGTAAGCGCGGCTGTATACTCTTCTTTTTCTCCGCTTTCGAGGTCGTAAACGTAAGTTTTTTTAGTGGATAATCCCGAGCCGAACTGAATTGAGACAGCTGTTACCGAGTCGGAAACTTTTATTATTTCGGGGTTGATTCTCGTTTCAAAATTTTCGAGAATTCTGCCGTCATGCGCTTTTATCTGCGTGTGATAAAGAGAGTTTGAATATATTTCGGAAACATAGGAGATATCCGATTTGGATTCAGCGCCGGTTGACGGTTCGTTTTCGGTTTGAGCGCATGCGCCGAGAACGGCGGCGGCAGTGATAAGTATTACGGGGATGACAGCTTTTTTCATTTTCGCTCACTCTTTTCTTTTTTTATTTTACAGACAATGTTTTCCTTTTGCAATTAAATGTTATCACGGGAAAATAATAAAAGCAAGTTACAAAAGTTTACAAAATAATAACAATAAATTACGAACAGTGATTTATTGTTTCGGCTTGTCGAAAAAAGTAGTTTTCGACAAGCCGGGAGACTGTCGAGAAAATGCCTGAATTTCGTTTTCTTTCGAGCGTCGCTGTACAAAAGTACCGCAGCGAAGAAAAAAACGAAAAACGCAAATGCCCCGAAATCATCAGGTTTCGGGGCATTTTATTAAAAAATCAAAAATATGTTTGCAATTTATCAATAAGAATCTTTTTTTCTGATATAACAAAACATAACGTGTCTTAAAAAGGCGTGGTTCAGGTGCTTTATCGACAGTCTGTAATGACGATAAATTACATTTTGTAATCTATCGTCATAAATTTACGGTTTTATTTATTAAGCCGTCTCTCTACGATTTTTTTGACCCATTTTCTTTTATCGTTGAGAAACGGCTCGAAATACTTATCGTACTTTTCGTCCTTATAATTTTCGAGCGCGGACAGCGCGTGACCGCTTACATTTTCGTCATCAAGCGCGTCGATTATTATTTTTACATAATCCTCGTCTTTCAGTCTGACGAAAAGGGTGTAAAGACATTGCTTATCTCTCGAATCGAATTTATCCGAACGTGCAAAGCGAATATAGTCGTCCTTATATTTCCTTTTTCCGAGCGACCGGAGCATATCGAATAAAGACCAGACGTTGTACTCGTTTGAATAATTTTCCGGCGTTTCGTCGAGCATTGAAATAATGATTTCTGCTAATTCGTCCGTTTTGTATTTAAGCCCGACAGCCTCGCTTAATATACAGTATCTGTCGTAAAAGGAATTCGAACGGTCGTTGATATATCCGATTATTTTTTTATAAAGATAATCTCTCTGCTCTTTTTCGGGATGAAAATTATAAAGCGCGTCGACGGGTATGATTTTCGATATCTGTTCTTTAAATTCTCTTACGCTGTCGGATTTTATCTTAAACAGTTCCGGATTCTGTTTTATTGAGTTTTCGATTATTTCGGAAAAGTCAGATGTCATACGTTTCATTATTTAAAAAGTTTTTCGAGCACGGACATGATTTTGTCGATATATGAAATGAGTTTTTCAAAGAAATTCTTTATATTGTCTGCGATGTTTCCCGCTCTGTTCGTTTTTACTCCGTATCCTGCGATAACGCCGTTATTGTCGTTTACCCCGTCTGCATCAAATGCGAATTCATATAAAAACGGAGCGAGCATTGCGGTTATAAGATATTCGCCCGGAGTGATTCCGCCGAATTCCGAACAGTATTTCTTAGTAAGGTTTTGTATTGTCCGGCTGTCGTAATCCGGAACAATGCTGTTTATTCCGTTAAGTATTGCGTTGTCGGTGACATAGGCTGGGATATCCTTTAAAATAAGCGACGCTGTTTTCAAAAGCAGTATAACCTCGTCGGAATCAAGGTCATTGCTTTCCTCTCCCTCATAATGAGAGGAGACGAGTTCTGTTGCAATGTCCCATCCGTTTTTATATCCTGCGGGGTTTATATCGATATTGTATTGCTCTGCAAGTTCAATTATTCCGTTTTCGCCTTCGTAGTCCGTATTTAAAATACTTATAAGTCTGTCGGAAAAAACGCTGACCGCGTTATATGCGACACTGTTTTCGTTAACTCCGAGCTTTTCGGGAGACAGGCTTCTTTCGAGTCTGTACTGTACGCCCGCTTTGAGAAAGCCCTTTGCGTAGGCGTTTAAATCCTCGTTCATCTTATCGGTCTGAATGTCGTTCAGCGCAGGCTGTGCGGATATAAGCGCATCGGTATCTATTGAACGTATTGTCTGCGACTCGTATTTTATCGTCTCGTCTGCGAACGTAAAAACTCTGTACGCAAGAGGGTACATTGTAAGACTCGTCACTGCAAAATCATAAATAACATTGCCCCCTGCCGATGTAAAAGATGAAACGTCCGAGCAGTGTTCATGTCCGCTTATTACCGTTTTTATTCCCCAGTCCGCAAAAAGGGAAGCTGTTGTATTATGAAACTTAACGATAAAGTTACGGCTTAAAATTCTCTGCGCGGGCATGTGATCGAGCAGATTATGGTGCATCATTAGAATCGGATATCTGCCGTCGTCCTTTGCGCTCATTGTCTGTTTTTTGACCCAGTTAATTTTATCCGCCGTCATTCCGTCCTCGGTTGATTTGTCGGGATTGTTGGAATCGAGCGCGATAAGTCTGTATTTTTCTCCGAGGTCGGCGGTGTATGAGCAGTCGCCGTCCCTTATTTCGATAGCCTTATCATAGCCGAAATCGGCGTAAATTTCTTTGAACAAATCGTAATTTGTGTTAAGATTATTTCCCGCGTCGTGGTTTCCGTTTATAACGAAAACATCCTTGCCGGTTTTGTCCTCAAAAGCTTTGAGCTTTTCGGCGACTGCGCGGTGATCCTCGGGGTATCTCTTTCCGCTGTCGGCAAGGTCGCCCGCGATAAGCACATAGTCTATGCTGTCGTCCTCGGCACATTGATTTAAAAACGAATCGATAATAAAACCGCTCTCTTCCTCCATTGCGGCGCGTCGGTTTGCGTACCGGAATACGGGGTCGGAATTTGTCTGTTCAAGTTCCTCGGAAATCGCGCTGTAATGTAAGTCGCCGGCGGCGGCTATTTTAAGAGAATCGCTGTCGGTTTTGCCGGCAAACGCGGGAGTCGAACATGATACCGCTGTAATAAATGCGAGAATGAGGGAAACGGCTTTTTTCATTGATTAACAATCCTTTTAAAAGTTATGGTATTATATTACATTAATTTGATAATATTTCGATTCTTTTTGTGAATTATAGCATTATTTTTTCAAGTTTTCTTTTCGCTTCGATTATTTCCCTGTCCTCCGAATAGCTCCAGTCGTATATTTCTATTATATAGTTTCCGTCGTAGCCTATCGCCTTCATATCGTTAAAAAACTTCTTAAAATCAAAATCGCCCGTCAGCGGAGGAATACAGTCCATATTCGAATTATGGTCGCTTATATGGACGTGGCGTATGCTTTCCCCGACGGCGTTTATAAAATCGGTATATTCAAAATGCGCCCTGTACGCCTGCTTTATATCAAGCACGACTCCGAAATCACCGCCTATATAATCCCTCATCCGCTTTAAATATTCGGGGCTTTCGCCTCTGTAATAAACGACGTTCTCGTGACAGACGTGAATTGAATATTTCTTTCCGAGCTCTGTTAAATACTTAAATCTCTCGAAATACTCGCCGTCGGATATCGAGCCGGGTATTTTCGCCCCGTGAAAAACGCATATATCCGCGCCGAGCTTGTGCGTTACGTCAAAAAATCGCTCATACAGCGGAAGAGAGTCGATAAATCTGCGTTCGTAATTCGAAAATAAATAAAACGATTCCGCAAACGACTGAAACGGATGCATGGAAATGATATTAATGCCGTATTTATTTTTTATGTCAATAATCGTTTTTACGAATTCATCCTTTAATTCGGACGGGGAATTGAGGAACAGTTCAGCCGTTTTTATCCCGAGTCTGCCCAAGCGTTCGAGCGAATTTTCCGTCACGTCGGGGTAAAAACAGGCGGATGACGCGCCGACAGTCATTTTATCGCTTCCTTTATTTGTGTGTTGATTGTATTCTATAATAATTTTAAAATATATTCAAGGGTGAGAAGAGTGAAAATAGATGTTAAAGAGATAAAAAAGGCGGTAAAATCGATTAATCCGTTTTCGAAATACATGATGAGCTACGGCGGGATATTGGTTATTTGTTTGTATATTGGGGCTTTGATACTTTTCTGTTTTAAGGGGTCGATAGCAGGGTACTACGAGGATCTCGATATGTGTTATCAGCTTCTCGGCTGTGCGAAGGACTGTCTCGGCGCGTCGTTCGTTCCCGCGTTGCTTTTGGAGATAATACATATCGCGGAGGGTACAGACAAAAAATAAATTTGGATCGGGTATTGCGGATATATTGTTAATATGCTATAATTTTCATAAGAACATAACAATTTTTTATGATTATCTTATGAAAGGCGTGACGATATGAAAACCATCTATAATGCAAGGTGGATCAAAACTCCCGTTTCCGGGGACGGCATAAGCGTTCAGTTTACGAAATGCTTTGACTCGCGCAATGTCCGCAGAGCAACTCTCAACGTAACCGCAATGGGTGTTTACAACGCGTTTGTCAACGGCAGACGGGTCGGTAAATACGTGCTTGCTCCCGGCTGGACGGATTACCGTCATCGTTTGCAGTATCAGAGTTACGATATTACGGAGCTTATGAAAAATGAAACGGTCGTTGCGATAAGCACTGCGCCCGGCTGGAACGCGCTGTACCGCAAAGATTTCTGCGACGATGTCGACTGTGAAAAAGAACCTGCGATAATTGCGAGCATCGATATAAAATATTCTGACGGTTCATCCGAGTGTGTTCTGACCGATTCTTCATGGTCGGTTTACTCCGACGCGGTTGTTTATTCTCATATTTATAACGGCGAGACGTTCGACGAGACCGCGGTGCCCGAAAAATTCGGAAACGCTGTGGAATTCGATTATAAAAAGAATATTCTTATCCCTCAGCAGGGCGAGGAGATAAGAGAGATTCAGACTCTTGACGCGAAAAAGCTCATTATTACCCCTTCGGGCGATAAAGTTATAGACTTCGGTCAGGAGATAACCGGCTACGTCCGTTTTAAGATAAAGGGCGAGCACGGGGATAAGGTTAAAATTCTGCACGGAGAAATGCTCGACAAAAACGGCGAATTCTATAACGCGAATTACCGCGGAGCAAAAGCCGAAATCAACTACACGTGCGACGGTAAAACGAGAGTGTACAATCCTCAGCATACATTTTTCGGATTCAGATACATAAAACTATGTGACTGGTGCGAGGAAATAAGGCTCGAAAACTTCAAAGCCGTTGCGGTAAGCTCTGATTTAAGACGTACCGGATATTTCGAGTGTTCGGACGCTAAGCTTAATAAGCTTTTTTCAAACATAATATGGAGCAATACCGATAATTTCCTCGACATCCCGACCGACTGCCCGCAGAGGGACGAAAGACTCGGATGGACGGGCGATGCGCAGGTGTTCTGCAAGACGGCGGCTCTTAACTTCGATACGAAGAAATTCTTTACAAAGTGGCTTGACGACGCGATAACCGAACAGAAAGAGGACGGCTCATTCCCGCATGTTATCCCCGGTCTTAACTGGGATGAAAAACCGTCGGCCGCTTGGGCGGATTTCGCCGTCATAGTCCCGTGGACGCTGTATCTTGTCTACGGCGATAAGGAGCTTTTGAAGAGGCATTATCCTATGATGAAACGCTGGGTTGACTATGTTGATTCCGTGAGCACGAATCATCTTTGGCTCGGCGGCGAGCATTTCGGTGACTGGCTTGATTTCAGCCCCGAAACTACCGAGTGCGGCGGAAAGACTGATAAGGATTTGATTGCTTGTGCATTTTTTGCATACTCTACGGAGCTTCTCATAAATGCAGGAAATGCGATAGGTGTAGATGTTTCTTATTATGAATATTTAATAGCCGAGATAAAATCCGCGTTCATCAAAAAGTATATTAAGGACGGCAGAATTGTGTGCGATACGCAGACGGCGTGCATACTTGCTTTAAAATTCGGATTGTGCGGACTCGACGAGGAAAATATTGTTAAACAGCTTGTCGATTCGATAAAAGAGTACGGTCACATGACGACCGGATTTGTCGGAACACCGTATATTCTCCCGATTTTAAGCCGTTACGGTTACAGCAAAATCGCGTATGACCTTATATTGAGAACGAAGTTCCCGTCGTGGCTCTATTCCGTCGAAAAAGGCGCGACGACCACATGGGAGCATTGGGATTCGATAAAGGAAAACGGCGATATGTGGTCTACGGATATGAATTCGTTTAATCACTACGCGTACGGAGCCGTCGCAGAGTGGATGTACGGCAACATGGCGGGCATCAATATCTGCGAGGACGCGCCCGCGTTCAAAAAGATAATTTTCAGCCCCGAAACCGACGAACGCATTAATTATGTAAAGGCTTCCGTTGATTCGCAGAACGGCGTTATTTTAAGCGAGTGGCGCAGAGGTTCGGACGGCAGAATAACCTATACGTTCATAGTTCCCGAAAACAGCGAGGCATACGCTTATATAGGCGGTAAGGAGATAAAGCTGTCGGCGGGCGAGAATATAATAAAAGAATAAAAGAATAAAAGAAAAAAACATATAAGTACAGACTCTCGGGAATTCGTTTCCGAGAGTTTTTTGTGTTGAATAACAGTGTAAAGTATGATAGAATTATATGTAATTTTGATTTATCGGGATTGAGCAGCGGTGTTAAAAAAGGTTTATGTCGAAATCGGAAATATTTGCAACTTAAACTGCGATTTCTGCCCGGGAACCGAGCGGAAAAAGGAGTTTATGTCCGTTTCCGATTTTAAGCTTATCGCGCCCAAGGTCAAGAAAGTATGCGGCTATATTTATCTGCACGTTATGGGAGAGCCGTTACTGCATCCGAATTTAGACGAAATACTGTCAGTATGCAATGAAAATAAACTTAAAGTTTCCGTTACGACGAACGGTACGCTTTTAAAGGAAAAAGAGAGTATTCTGCTTTCTTCTCCCGCGCTTTACAAGGTCAGCGTATCGGTTCATTCGTTCGAGGCAAACGGCGGGATCGATATAAAAAACTACTTTGAAAATATATACGAATTTACGAAAAAGGCAAGCGAAAAAGGCGTTATCGTTTCATTGAGACTATGGAACCTCGATTCAGATAAATTAAAGGGCAGAAACGGACTCAACGGCAGTATAACGGATTATTTTCTTAATAAATTCCCCGGGTATGAAACAAACCGTACGGGTTATAAATTAAAGAAAAACGCGTATATCGAATTTGCCGAAAAATTTAAATGGCCCGGCGAGGGCGGAGAAAACAAAACCGACGGCAGATTCTGCTACGCATTGAGAGATCAGACAGCCGTGCTGTGCGACGGTACCGTCGTTCCGTGCTGTCTTGACAGAAACGGCGAAATGAGGCTCGGAAATATTTATGAAAACGAAATTGACGAAATTCTTAACGGCGAGCGGGCAAAGATGATTTACGACGGTTTTTCGTCGCTTAAAGCGCGCGAAAAGTTATGCGCCGAATGTGAATATGCAAGGAGATTTGACAGATGATAATAAAAGAAAAAATCACGCTCGACGGCGCGGGAAATACGAGAGACCTCGGTAATATATCGTTCGGCGGTAAAAAAATAAAGAACGGGATGCTCATTCGAAGCGGTAATCTTGCTTCTCTGTCCGAACGCGATATAGATACGCTCGAAAATAAATATAAGGTCAAAGCCGTAATCGACCTTAGAACCGACCTTGAAGCAAAAGAAGCTCCCGACGTTGTTTTAAACGGCGCGAATTATTACAGGCTTACCCCGCTTACGGAGTCGGCGATGGGCGTTACGCATGAAAAAGCTACGGGACTTGAGCTTTTCACAAACGGAATCGATATAAAAATTGACCCCGATACGTATATGTGCGAAATGTATGATAAATTTTTATTTTCCGAACACGGCATGAGCGAATACCGTAAGTTTTTCGACATCCTGCTTGAAACCGACGGATGTGTTTTATGGCATTGCAGTGCGGGCAAGGACAGAGCGGGCATGGCGGCGGCTCTTGCCGAATTGGCTCTCGGCGTTGACGAGGAGACCATTGCCGAGGACTTTATGCTTACGAATTTCTTTACCGAGAAAGAGCGTGAGGAAAAGCTCGAAATGTTCCTGACATATCCCGGAGCAAAGGCGATAAGGGACTATATCTACGCGCTGCTCAGCGTGAGCGAAAAATACATTGAACATGTTATCGGCGGAATGAAAAACGATTTCGGAAGCGTTGAGGATTATTTTGAAAAGGGAATAGGACTTACGGCTGACGAAATTAATACATTGAGAAATAAATATACCGAGAGTATAAATTGACAATTTATGATAATAACACGTGATAAAAGCTTTTATTCTACGCTTATAAAGCTGTCGATTCCGATAGCTCTGCAGAATTTAATAACGTTCTGCGTGGGACTTGCCGACAACCTGATGATAGGCTCGCTCGGCGACAGCGCGATATCCGGCGTTTATATGGGCAGCCAGGTTCAGACGCTCATGCAGGTTTTTTCAACGGGAATCGAGGGTGCGATTCTCGTTCTTTCCGCACAGTACTGGGGAAAAAGAGATACCGGAAGCATTAAAAAGATAGTGTCGATCGGTCTTAAATTTTCCGTAATATTCGGTCTTATCGTAAGTATAATATGCGCCGTTTCCCCGGGGTGGGTCATATCGCTTTTTTCGCCCGATTCCGCGGTTATCGCAAGCGGGCGCGAATATCTCGGCGTGCTGTGCTATTCGTTTGTGTTCTTTTGCATAACGCAGTCGCTTATAGCCTCCATGAGAAGCGTGGAGACTGCGAATATAGGCATGGCGGTTTCGCTCGTGTCGCTCGTTGTCGACGTTGCGCTCAATTATGTATTGATATTCGGAAAATTCGGTTTTCCCGTCCTCGGCGTACGGGGCGCGGCGATCGCTACGCTTACGGCGAGAATATGCGAATGCGTTATCATGATAATATACGTCTTTATTATAGATAAAAAGCTGAAGCTTTCCGTTAAAGACCTGTTTACGTTTGATAGAATTCTGTTAAAGGATTTTATCAAATACGGCTCTCCGATTATCGCGGGGCAGGTCGTATGGGCGTGCAACATGATGGCAAACAGCGTTATCATCGGTCATATGGGCAAGGAAGTAACTGCCGCCGTAAGCATTGCGAATATGCTCAACAATCTCGCATACGTAACAATGAACGGCATGGCGGCCGCTGTCGGAATTATAACGGGTAAAACCGTCGGCGCGGGCAAGCGAGATAAAATGACGGAGTACGCAAAAACCGTGCAGGTGATTTTCCTCGGGCTCGGAATCGTGACGGGACTTACACTGTTTTTAATAAAGAATCCGTTTATCTCGTTTTATAATGTAAGCGAGGAGGCGGGCGCGTATGCAAAGCAGTTTATAAACGTTCTCTCGGTTACAATGGTAGGAACGTGTTATCAGTGCGCGTGCCTTTTCGGACTTGTGAAGTCGGGCGGTGATATTGGATTCGTATTCAAAAACGATACGTTATTCGTTTTTCTCGTCGTTATTCCGTCGGCGTTAATATCCGTAAAGCTCGGCGCTCAGCCGTGGATTACTTTTTTGTGTCTTAAAAGCGACCAGATTTTAAAGTGTTTTGTCGCGGCGGTTAAGATAAACAGGTTTAATTGGATGCGAAACCTGACAAGAGACGCCGAAAGCACTTGACAAAAAGGCAGATAAAAATTAGAATATAAAAAAACGGGGAGGATAAATTATGAACGTTAAATTTTATTCTTCGTCGGCGGCAGGCACCGTAGAGGCTCCGCCGTCTAAAAGCATGGCGCACAGACTTTTGATATGCGCATGCCTTGCAAAGGGCAGAAGCGTTATTAAAAACATTGCGTATTCGAACGACATTCTTGCGACGCTCGACTGTCTCGAAACACTCGGCGCAAGGTGCGAGAGGGGAGACGACTATGTTGTTGTCGACGGTATAGACGTTCACTCGTTTATTCCCTCTGGCGTGTTCAGGTGCCGTGAGAGCGGAAGCACGCTGAGATTTATGATTCCCGTAGCGCTTATGTGCGGTGAACGATGCGAGTTTAACGGAACTCAGTATCTTATGCACCGTCCGCAGAGCGTTTATGAGGAGCTTTTTGCAAGACAGGGTATTAAGTTTAAACGAGGGAATGATTATATCCTCGCAAAGGGCAGTTTAAAGCCCGGAAATATTAAAATTGCGGGCAACGTCAGCAGTCAGTTCGTCAGCGGGCTTCTGTTTACTCTGCCGAATCTTGACTCCGACAGCGTTCTTGAAATTATTCCTCCCGTCGAGAGCAGATCATACATAGATTTAACATTGAAAAGTCTTGAAGAATTCGGAGTAAAAGCCGAATGGACGGATGAAAACACTCTGTTTGTCAGGGGAAATCAGCAGTTTGTGCCGTGCAATATAACGGTTGAGGGCGATTATTCGAACGCGTGCGCATTTGACGCGTTCAATACAATCGGCGGATGTGTAAACGTCACCGGACTTGACGAAAACAGTCTCCAGGGCGACAGGGTTTATAAGGAGTATTTTAAATCTCTGACAGACGGTAAAGCCGAACTTGATATTTCCGACTGTCCCGATTTAGGACCGGTTCTGTTTGCCGTCGCGGCTTCGAATCACGGCGGAGTATTTACAGGAACGGACAGACTGAGAATAAAAGAGAGCAACCGCATTTCCGCGATGAAAACGGAGCTCGAAAAAGTCGGCGCGTACGTTTACGAGGAGGACAGTAGGGTTACTGTCATATCAGCCCCGCTTAGCGAACCGACATGTGAAATCGACTCTCATAACGACCACAGAATTGTTATGGCTATGTCGCTGATCCTCTCGAAAACAGGGGGAGTTATAACGAACGCGCAGGCGATTAATAAGAGTCTGCCCGATTATTTCGATAAGCTCAAAACATTGGCGGTTAAATTTGATATAGAATAATAAAGCTTTATATGAAAAAAAGCTGTCCGGATTTTTAACCTCCGAACAGCTTTTATTTTGTTATCTTTTACTTTCTCAGACCGTGGAAAATCGTAATACCGTCAAATGCGGAATCGTCGCCCTTAATGAACGCGATTATTTTAATAAGCAGTGCAAAAAGGTCTGCAAGAAGCTGATTAACGTCATAATCTTTACCGAACTCGAACATAACAGCACCTCCGGGTAATTATTTATAATATAATGTTAGCATACAAAAACCGATTTATAATTAAATTAAAGAAAAATAACTTATTTATCCAGTAATTTATTGCCGTCGGGGTCGAATATTTCGATTCTCGTAAGCCCGTTTTTCGAATAGTGGCGGACTTCCTTATTGTAGCCGTCCTTTCCGTTAGTTACGGTGTATTCTATAAGCTCCCCGTTCTCGAACGTGAAAAACGTCGACGAAGAATCGGCTGTAATCGAGAGAACCGCAAGCTTTGAGTTCTTATACTCGGCGTATATATATTCTTTCGAATCCTTGTACATTTGAACCGACCTGAAAATCCCATCGCCGTTTTCGTTGAATCCGACATACTGTGTGTTGCCGTTCGAATCCGTATAAGTTTCGGCTTTTGCATACGCCTTGTTCTGTACTTCGACGGGCTGAACCGCCGAAAAATCAAGCTTTTTAAGCTCGCTTTCCGCGATCTTTACGCAGTAGTCCGCATATCCCGATTCACCCTCGAGCGGGATAGCTGTCTGCTGTTGAGATTTAGAATTCGGCTCGTTCGTCGACGGTTCGTCTGTCTTAGAACCGTTTGTACACGCGCAGAGGCTTAATACCGAAATAACGGCAATAAGAGCGGTTATAATTCTTTTTTTCATTTTCATCATTCCTTTATTCGAACAGACTGAAATCGAATTCATCCTCGTCTCCGACCTTTGCGGACGGGGGAGCCGGGCGGTTTCTGTTGTTTTTGTTATTTTTATCGTCGGAATCCTTTTTGTCCTTTAATTCGTTTTTCGACAGTCCGGTTATGTTCTTCTGAAGCTGTTTACCCGTTGATTTTGCCTTTGACATAAAGTCGGAAACGGACATACTCTGTTTCTTCTTTTTTGCCGAACGGCTCATTTTTGATTTGATTCTGTCGGAATCCGCTTCGGATTTTCTGATAATAGTCTCATCGTCGTCCTCGTCGTCGATTCTGTTTTCGATACTCTGTTTATATTTTGAAACTTTCTTTCTGCCCTTATGTGCGACTATGTAAATATATACGCCCGCGCCGACGCCGGCAACTGCAAGAACGGTTAAGAATATCGGCGAAGTCAGAACCGTTTTAATTAAATTTAAAACAAACATAAGAGCGTTCGCCTTTACGTCGTCGCCCGAAACAAGGTCGACCTCCGCTACAACGGAGTCTGCATACATGATTTTTGCATGTCCGACCTTTTCGCCCTTCTTTATTGGTGCGTTTACGGAGTCGGGCAAATCCGTTTCGAAGTTTACGCTTGACTCGTCGACTCCCGACGGAACGAGGGCGTTGACCTTTTCGGCGGGAACGACCCTGATATGGTCTGCGTCGGCGGACAGCTTCACGGGCAGTTCGCATACGTATGTCGACGTGTCCGCGACAGTTGCGAGTTTCATATTCGCAAACGCCCATTTAAACATCTTCTTGCAGTCGAGCAATGCCGTATTATCGTTGTAGCCGTCGCCGTCCTTGTCTATATTCGGGGCTTTCATCGCTACGGCTATGTAAGTATATCCGTTCTTTGTTGCTGTCGTTACGACGCTTCTGCCCGCTTTTGATGTATACCCCGTCTTTATTCCGTTCGCATACTCGTAATAGTAAAGTCCGCGGTAGCTGTTGATTATATCAATGCTCGTGATGAGGTCGCGTTCCTCGCTCGTTTTGTTCGTCGGCTGAACGGTGTAGTATACCGTGTCGGTAATCTCTGTGAGAACGGGGATATCGAGCATGTATTTTGCGATTTTTACGAGGTCGTTCGCTGTTGTGTACTGATTTTCGTCATCAAGACCGTGCGGGTTTGCAAAATGCGTGTTCGTACAGCCTAAATCCGTGACAAATTTATTCATCATTTTTACGAATGAGCCAATACTGCCCGCGGTGTATTCGGCAAGAACGTTCGCCGCGTCGTTCGCGCTCTGAAGCATTAAACAGTAAAGAAGGTCACGAACGCTTATCTCCTCGCCGGGAACGAGTCCCGCCATTGTACTGCCCGTGTTGTCAAGGGGACGGATCGCTGTCGAATTTACTGTGACTTTCTCGTCAAGATTCTTGCAGTTTTCGACTGTCAGTATCGCCGTTACGATTTTTACGAGCGAAGCTGGGCTTGCTTTTTCGTCGGAATTCTGCGAGAAAACCACCGTTCCGCTGTCCTTGCTGACGAGCAGATAGATTTCGCTGTCAAGCTCCACGGACGAATTATATGCCGCCGACGCGCCTATCGGCAGAACGGAAAAAATTGTTATCAATAAAGTTATAATAAAAATAATGCATTTTTTCATAGACATTCACCTGAAGAATAGTGTATAATATATTCAATAACCGATTAAGAGGGTAATTTTATGGTTTACGTTACGGGCGATACCCACGGGGATATCAGCCGTTTGTCGCCGTCCGCTCTTAAATTTATGGAGCCGGGCGATACATTGATAATTTGCGGAGACTTCGGATTCGTTTGGGATAACTCAAAACGAGAGGATAAAATATTGAGAAGTCTCGGAAAAAGGCGTTACAATATCTGCTTTATAGACGGCACGCATGAGAATTTCGGTCTGCTCGACCGTTATCCCGTCACTAAATTCAACGGCGGAAAGGTTCACCGTATATCGGGCAATCTCTATCACCTCATGCGCGGTCAGCTGTACCGCATAGACGGCATGAGCATTTTCACCATGGGCGGGGGAGAGCTTCCCGACGCGGAATACGTTGAAGTCGGCGACGAATTGGGCGGAGCGGAGCTTCCGAGCCGTGACGAGCTTCTCGCGGGCGTAGGAGTTATGGAGCTTGTCGACTATAACGTCGACGTGATTGTAACCCACGAGCCTCCGGCAAAGACGAGAGAATTCCTGCTTCTCAATACGAAAGAGGAAGCGAAGGTCTCCGCGCTCAACACGTTTTTTGACGAGTTAAGCCGTCAGTGTACTTATAAAAAATGGTACTTCGGCAGTATGCACGTCGATAAATTCATTTCCTCGAATCAGATCGCGCTGTATAAAAACATCGTCGACGCAAAAACGGGAATGAAGATAAAATAAATATTCGGACGGAGCGAATTTCGTTCCGTTTTTTTTGACTATAAGAATTTTTTGAGAATCTCGCGCGCCGTTTCGTAAGTAAACTCACCGGGCGTTCTCTCGAAATTCTTAACGCCGTTTGCCCAGCGTTTCGAATAAGAATCAATTTGCTTTTCGCTCATTTTAATGTTAATATCCGTAAGAGCGTTTATTATTTTTTCAAATAGCTTTCTGTCTGATTTTATAATCGAGAAAAACTCGTCCGCTTTTTCTTTTTCATTTTCGGCGGCGAGAGAAACGTATTCGTTCATAAACGCCGTACACGCTCTGCCGTGCGGGATGCCGAAATCCTCCGTCAGAACGTAGCCGACGGTGTGCGGAAAGCACGTTCCCGTTATATTTATCGCAAGACCGCCCAAAAGGGAAGCGGTGTAAAGCTCGTCCCGCTCTTTTTCGCCGGGGAGTCTTTTTTCATTATAAAACATTACAAGATGGTTCCACAGAATTTCGATTCCGCGTTTTGCATACATGACGGACAGCTCGTTTGAATTTTTTGCAAAATACGATTCCACGCAGTGCGCGAAAGCGTCGAGCGCGGATGAGACCGTAACGGAGTACGGAACGGAGTAGGTGTATTTTGAGTCGCAGAAAGATACATTTGCATAGCAGTCGGGACCCGATATACTCTTTTTGCATCCCGTTTCGGAATTTGTAAGAACCGAAACACCCGTAACCTCGCTTCCCGTTCCCGCCGTGGTTCCGATAAGAATGACGGGCAGGGGATTATTGCATCCGGAACGTGAATAAATATCCGTCTCGCCCATGTCCTTGTTCGAAGCGTAAATCGCGGCGGCTTTTGACGCGTCGAGAGGAGAGCCTCCGCCTATTCCTATGATAAAATCGGCGGAAATATTCCTCGCTTTTTCTCCTGCTTTTAAACAGTCTGACGTCAGCGGATTCTCCGTAACCGAATCGAAAATTTCGTATTCGATACCTGCCTTTTCAAGCGTTTTTTGTGTGTCTGTCAACGCTCCGCTCTTCTTTGCCGCTGAACCGGACGTTATAATAAGACACTTTTTGCCGAAAGAAGAAAAAACGCCGGCTGAGTTTGTTACGCAGTCTTTCGCGTTTATCACCCTCGCGGGCATATATGAAGAAATATTCATTAAAACAACTCCGAAAAAATTTAAAAGTAATTAATATAAATTAAGTATACAATATATAAAGAGCATTTGCAAAGCGTTTTTACCATTCTTATAAAAAAAATAATAATTTATCGTATTTAACATATCTTCCTTGACAATCGATATGAAAATGGTGTAAAATGCTTATATAGTTTTTATCAACCGGGAGGCTGTCATGTCTAAAAAATATATTATCGCTCTCGACCAGGGAACGACAAGCTCAAGAACCATAGTTTTCAACAAAAAAGGTGAAATCGTATCAAAGGCACAGTATGAATTTCCGCAGATTTACCCCAAAGCGGGATGGGTCGAGCATGACCCGGAGGCTATACTGACCAGTCAGTTCCGCTCTATTGCCGACGCGCTTGTCGAGGGCAAAATAGAGGCTAAGGATATCGCCGCTATCGGCGTTACGAATCAGCGCGAGACTACGATTCTCTGGGATAAAAACACGGGCAAGCCCGTTTACAACGCTATCGTTTGGCAGTGCCGCCGTACCGCTCCCATGTGCGAGCAGTTAAAGGCGGAGGGGCTCGGCGAGTACATACAGGAGCATACGGGTCTTATTATAGACGCGTACTTCTCGGGCACTAAAATTAAATGGATTCTCGATAACTGCGAGAAGGCACGCAAGCTTGCCGCCGAAGGAAATCTTCTTTTCGGTACAATCGACACGTGGCTTATATGGAATCTTACCGGACGCAAGGTTCACATCACCGACTATTCGAACGCTTCGAGAACCATGCTTTTCGACGTAGACAGACTTTGCTGGGACGAGTATCTCTGCGATAAGCTCGGTATTCCGATGTCGATTCTGCCCGAGGTTCGCCCCTCGAGCGAGGTTTACGGAGAGGTTGCCCCCGGAATCCCCGGACTTGAAGCTCTTGCGGGAGTTCCCGTTGCGAGCGCGGTCGGCGATCAGCCCGCCGCTCTGTTCGGTCAGGCGTGCTTCCGCCCCGGTCAGGCAAAGAATACGTACGGTACCGGCTGTTTCCTGCTTATGAACACAGGCGGACAGCGAGTTAAATCAAAGAATAATCTTCTCACCGGCATTGCGTGGGGTATTGACGGCAGAGTTGAATACAGTATAGAGGGAAGCGCGTTTAACGCAGGCGCGGTCATTCAGTGGTTAAGAGACGAAATGGAGCTTATTTCGAGCGCACCCGAGTGCGACCGTCTTGCAGAGAGCGTTCCCGACGCTAACGGAATTTACCTTGTTCCCGCGTTTACCGGACTCGGCGCTCCGTACTGGGATATGTACGCAAGGGGTTGTATCGTAGGAATTACGAGAGGTACAAATAAACGTCATATCGCACGCGCGGTTCTGGAGAGCATTACGTTCCAAATGACGGATTTGTTAGAGGCTATGAAAGCCGATTCGGATATCCGTCTCGAAGAACTTAGAGTCGACGGCGGCGCGAGCGTAAGCAATATTATGATGCAGATTCAGGCTAACATGATCGGTACTACGGTTAACCGTCCCAAGGTCGTAGAGACTACGGCTCTCGGCGCGGCTTATCTTGCCGGACTTGCCGTAGGGGTATGGAAGTCAAGAGCCGAAATCGAGGGAATCAGAGAGGTTTCCAGAGAATTCGTTCCTCAGCTGAGCAAGGAAGAACGCGATAAGATTTATGCGGGATGGAAAAAGGCTGTCGAGAGGTCTATGAACTGGGCGGATAAATAAATTGTAATATTTATATGAGGAATGTCCGAAAACGGGGCGTTCCTCTTTTTATAACGGTGCATATAGCAAAAGAGAGTCGAACCCATAAGGTTTATATCCACCCTCTTTCCGCTT
>OIYS01000309.1_pt1 | contig 36483 bp, 33 predicted proteins | sample 1588271 | NCBI WGS metagenome assembly OIYS01 (sample SAMN03283286) | human gut metagenome | biome: human-associated habitat; material: feces | host: Homo sapiens | place: Peru | collected 2012
GCCAAAATGTACGCAAACGGGGCTAACAGAAGGAAAGCATTGCTCAGTATGTAATGCGGTAATAGTAGCCCAAAAAGAAATACCAGCCAAAGGCCATACAGAAGAAATAGATAAAAAAGTAGAGCCAAAATGTACGCAAACGGGGCTAACAGAAGGAAAGCATTGCTCAGTATGTAATACGGTAATAGTAGCTCAAAAAGAAATACCAGCGCTAGGACATAACTATAAGGACGGAATATGCACAACGTGTGGAGAAAAAGAAACGATATTTATAAACACAAGTACATATAAAATAGAAAATGAAAAATACATAAGAAATGTAAAGCTAAATACTACAATAGAAGAATTTAAGAAAAATATCAAAGAAGAATATACGGTAAAAATAACAAAAGATGAAAAAAATGTAACAACAGGAATAATAGGAACAGGTGCAAAAGTAACAGTAAGCAAAAATGGAGAAAACATAGGAGAATACATTGTGGTAGTAACAGGAGATTTAACAGGAGATGGTAAATTACAAAATGGGGATTTAATAAAACTAGTACGCCACAAAGTAGAGCTAATAACATTAGAAGAACCATATAAACTAGCAGGAGATATAAATGGGGATGGAAAAATATCAGACTCAGATATAATAAAATTAGCGAGAGTTTTGGTAAGTTTAGAACAATTGTAATTTGTAAAGCAAATTACAACTAATTAATGAATAGTGAAAAATGAATAATTTTTGTTGATTTTTGTAGGGGCGATTTTAATCGCCCGAAATAGAATATGATTATAATTATTTTTGTTCAATTATACAATAATATTTACCAATGGTTCATATCCAGGCGGGTTTGGAACCCGCCCCTACACTATTCATTATTAATTACGACTTGGGAAGTCACATATACTTGCTGGGATGGGAAATTAGTTTATCACAAAAAAGAACCATAAATTGGTTCTTTTTTTATTTTGGCTGGGGTGGGAGGTTCGGCGAGCCGCGTCAGAAAAAATGTCCACTGGACATTTTTTACCTGCGTTTCGGCAGGCTTTAACCTGCTCGAAACTTGGCAACTTCCTTTTCGAATCCTCCCCTTTAGTTTATCACAAAAAAAGAACCATAAATTGGTTCTTTTTTTATTTTGGCTGGGGTGGGAGGATTCGAACCGCCGAAATGCCAGAGTCAAAGTCTGGTGCCTTACCGCTTGGCTACACCCCAATATTATATTAAATTCGTTTGTGGGGTGGAAGATGGGACTCGAACCCACGGCCTCTGGTGCCACAAACCAGCGCTCTAACCAACTGAGCTACATCCACCATTTAGTAACAAACGCATTTAATATTTTACCTAATTCTCATTGCTTTGTCAAGACTTATTTTGAAATTTACACATTAAATTTGAATAGTACAATATCTCCGTCTTGCATTATGTATTCTTTACCTTCTTGTCTTACTAATCCTTTTTCTTTTGCACTTGCCATTGAACCTTCTCTTATTAAGTCATCATATGAAACTATTTCAGCTTTTATAAATCCTCTTTGTATGTCTGAATGTATTTTACCTGCCGCTTCTGGTGCTTTTGTTCCCTTTTTTATTGTCCACGCTCTAACTTCTGGCTCACCAGCTGTTAAGAAAGACATAAGACCCAATAAATCGTAGCTTTCTTTTATTACTTTGTCTAATCCAGATTCATTTAATCCTAACGCTTCTAACATTTCTTTTTTGTCGCTGTCGTCTAAAGTACTAAGTTCTTCTTCAATTTTTGCACAAAGTGGTATGCATTTTGTATTTTCTTGTTTTGCAAGTTCGGCTACCTTTTTTACATTTTCGTCATTATCTACATCTGCCAACTGTTCTTCTGAAACATTTGCAATATAAATAATTGGTTTATTAGTTAATAAGAATAAATCTTTTAAGAATTCTTTTTCTTCCTTAGTAATTTCTACTGTTCTTGCAGGTTTTCCGCTTTCTAATGCTTCTTTTAATCTTGTTAATGCATTTATTTCTAATTGATATTTTTTATCTGCTTTTAACATTTTGTTTGCTTTTTCTAGCCTTTTATCTACTGTTTCTAAATCTGCAAATATCAACTCTAAATTTATTGTTTCTACATCTCTAAGTGGATCTATATTTCCATCAACGTGAACTATATTAGTGTCTTCAAAGCATCTTACAACTTCTGCAATAGCATCTACTTCTCTTATATGTGATAAAAACTTATTTCCTAATCCTTCTCCTTTACTTGCACCTTTTACAAGCCCTGCTATATCAACAAACTCTATAACTGCGTGTGTTGTTTTTTGTGGATTATACATTTTTGTAAGTTCATCTAATCTTTCATCTGGTACTGGAACCATTCCTACATTAGGTTCTATTGTACAAAATGGGTAATTTGCACATTCAGCACCAGCCTTTGTTATGGCATTAAACATTGTACTTTTTCCTACATTAGGTAACCCTACTATTCCTATTTTCATTTTTGTTCTCCCTTTTTATTATTTTTTCATAATTATACTTTCATTAATTCTATTATTTCTTCTATAGTTTTTTGTTCTTGCACACCTGTTTCCATATTTTTCAATGTTAGCTTTCCAGATGAAATTTCATCTTCTCCAATTACTATTACATATGGAATTTTTAGTTTGTCTGCATATTTGAATTTAGCTTTCATTTTTTTATTATCAAAATATATTTCTGTATTAATATTTGCTTTTCTTAAACTGTTTGCTGTTTCTATTGCATAGTTTAAATCTTCTACCATAGAAATTATTAATATATCTGATATTGATTTTTTATTTGATTTTATTAATCCTAAATCATTTAATATAAAGAATAATCTAGTAAGTCCTATGGACATACCAACACCTGGTAGCTTTTTGTCTGTATAATATCCAGCCAAATCGTTATATCTACCACCAGAGCATATGCTTCCTATTGATTTATAATCATCTAAAAATGTTTCATAAACTGTTCCTGTATAATAGTCTAAGCCTCTTGCTATGCTTAAGTCTATTTCAAAATAATTTTCTGGTACATTAAATGCTCTAATATATTTTACTACATCTTTTAATTCTTCTACACCTTTAGTAAATACTTCATTTTCTATATTTAAGTTAGATAATTTTTCTAATTTTTCATTAGTTTCACCTTTTATATTTATGAAATTAATTACAAAATCAATATTTTCATTAGTTAAGCCTAACTCTTCTAATTCTTTTCTTACTTTTTCTTCACCAATTTTTTCTATTTTATCAATAACTCTCATTATGTCTTGGCTAATCTCTTTAGCATTTATGTATTCAAATAGTCCATTTAAAATTTTTCTATTGTTGATTTTAATTGTAAACTTTTCTAATCCTAATTTCGTAAATACATCATACATAATACTTGGGATTTCGGCATCATTTATTATATTTAATTCGCCGTCCCCAATTACATCTATATCACATTGATAAAATTCTCTAAATCTTCCCCTTTGTGCTCTTTCTCCTCTATATACTTTTCCTATTTGATATCTTCTAAATGGAAAGTTTAACTCATTAGCATATTCTGCCACATATTTTGCAAGTGGCACTGTTAAGTCGAACCTTAATGTTAAATTATTATCTCCTTTTGTAAATGAATATACTTGTTTTTCTGTTTCTCCACCAGCTTTTGCAAGCAATACTTCTGAGGATTCTATTACTGGTGTATCTATTGGCAAAAATCCATATTTTTCATATGTTTTTTGTATTGTTTCTTTCATCTGGTTAAATAATACCTGTTCATTTGGCATAAGTTCCATAAACCCAGATAAAGTTTTTGGTGTTACTTTTTCCATAAATATTTCCTTTCTATTTTTTCGGACGGGCTTTAAAGCCCGCCCAACTATTTTTATATATTTTTTAGCTTATTGTCATTTCTGTTTGGCTATTTAAATTAAAGTCTCTTGTTGCTTTTGTACTTCCGTCTATAATTACTTTTATTGTAACTGTTCCTGTTGCTGAGAAATTAACACTTACATCTTTTGAATCTTTACTTACTGTTTTAGATTCTACTTGTTCTCCATCTACTGTTACTTTAAATGTTACTGTTCCTGGTTTTTTTGTTACAGTTTCTCCTTCGTCATTTACCTCTGTTTCTGGTTTATAACCTATTAGTGATGCTACATTTATATGAAGTGTTCCTGTTTTTAATGCACTATATGTGTTTATTGTTATTGATACTTCAGTGTTTTTATCCACCATACTCTTAGGTGATACTGTTTGTGATATTACACCACTGCCTTTGCTAGAATCGCTTGTTGTGCTTGTGCTCTTCCATTTTAGTTTTGCATTAGTTAAAGCTGTTTTGGCTTGTTCTTCTGTCATTCCTGTTAAGTCTGGAACTTCTACTTGTTCTATTCCTAGGCTTACCTTTAATTTAATTGTATTTCCTTTTAGTATTTCTTCTCCTTCTGCTATATCTTGTTCTACAATATAACCTTTTTCTACTTCGTCGTCGTAGTCTTCTGTTGCTTCTGCTAATAGTCCAATTTCCTTTAGTGCTTTAACTGCATCATCTTTTTTCATACCAACTACTTTAATTGCTTTTACGAGTTCTTGACCTTTACTTACAACTATTTTTACTTTTGAATTTTCTTTCACTTTATAATCTTTTTGGTATGGTGGATTTTGGCTAACTATTTTTCCTTTTTCTACTTCTACATCAAATTCTTCTTGTATTTCTAATTCCACATTTGCTGCTTTTGCTGCTACTTTTGCTTCCTCTAAAGTCATTTCCACAAAGTTTGGGAGTTCTACATCCTTTACTCTGCCAGATCTTAATGCAAGTAGTGTTATTCCCATTGCTAAAGCAAATGTTAAAATTAAAGTTACGATTATTGCTATCCATTTTTGAACTGGGTGTTCCTCAAAATGTTTTTTTATTTTTGCAAATTTTCCTTCTTTTCTATTGCTTTTCTTTGTTTCATTGTTATCGTAATTTAAAGAAATTCTTCTCGTTGCAAATTCATCTATTTCTGGATTTGTTTTTACAAAACTTCCTGTTTCGTCTTTTAAACACATTTCTAAATCTCTTATCATTTCTGTTGCAGATTGATATCTCATACTTGGCTCTTTTTGCATTGCTTTTAGTATTATTTTATTTAAACTCATAGGAATAGATGAATTTAATACTTTTGGCTCTACTGGTTCTTCTTGCATATGTTTTAGTGCCACAGATACTGGTGTATCTGCATCAAACGGAACTCTTCCTGTTACCATTTCATACATTACAACACCTAAAGAATATAAGTCTGATTTTTGGTCTGTATGAGCACCTTTTGCGTGTTCTGGTGAAAAATAATGTACTGAACCTGTGGTTGCTCCAAATGCTGTAATAGTAGAGTTTGAAACAGCTTTTGCTATTCCAAAGTCTGTAACTTTTGCTGTTCCGTCCTCTGTTATTATTATGTTGTGAGGTTTTATATCTCTATGAATTATATTGTTTCTATGGGCTACTTCTAAACCTCTAGCGATTTGTATTCCTAAGTCCACTGCCCATTTCCAAGGAAGTGCTCCTTCTTCTACAATTATTTCTTTTAATGTTTTTCCTTTTACAAGTTCCATTACTATATAGTATAAATTTCCTTCGTGTCCAACATCATATACAGATACAATATTAGGATGAGTTAGGCTTGCTGCTGCTTGTGCTTCTGCATTAAACCTTTTTATAAATTCATCGTCTGTTGTAAATTCATCTCTTAATATTTTTACTGCTACATCTCTTTTTAGTACGTGGCATTTTGCTCTATATACAGTTGCCATTCCACCTACACCTATTTTTTCTATTATTTCATATCTGTTTCCTAGAACTTTTCCTTCTAAATTCATATTTCAACCTCCAAATTATTTTTTCAAGAACATTTTTAATTATTGTTTATTATAATAAGAGTTATATTGTCTAATCCGCCATTTTCATTGGCTTCATTTATAAGCCTATGTGTTGCTCCTTCTAAGTCGTCTTCTATTATTGAATGTATTCTCTCTTCTGGCACCATATTCGTAAGCCCATCTGAACAAATTAGTATTATATCGTCTTTTAGAAATCCTTTTACCATTATGTCTGCACTAACTTTTTCTTCGCATCCAAGTGCCTTCATAAGCATATTCTTTTTAGGGTGATGTTCTGCCTCTTCTTTTGTAATAGTTCCATCTTCCACAAGAGTTTGAACATAGCTATGGTCTTTAGTCAATTTTCTCATTATTCCTTTTCTTATTCTATATATTCTACTATCTCCTATATGACCTATAAATGCTCTGTCTTTATATATTAGGCATATTTCTAAAGTTGTTCCCATTTGTTCTAATTCTTCTTGTGCTTTTGCCTTGTGAAATACTTCTGTGTTTGCATACTCCATTGCATTTTTTATTATTTCTAATATTTCTTCTTTTTCATAATCTTTGTTTTTATTAAAATGTTTTTCTATATAGTCCACCGCAGAAATAGTGGCAAGTTTACTTGCTATTTCTCCTCCAGTATATCCTCCCATTCCGTCTGCGAGTACATTTAGAAAGCCGTCTTCGCTTATGTAGTAATAGTCTTGGTTCATTTTTCTTACTTTACCTACATTAGTATTTGCAAAATTTAGCATTTTTTCACCTCTTTTTTCCTTAGCTGTCCACAAGCTGCATCTATGTCTGATCCTAATTCCCTTCTAATTGTTGCAACTATTCCATGATCATTTAAATAATCTCTAAATTTAATTATATTTTCATTTGTACTTTTAGTATATTTCCCATTATCTATTTTATTTATCGGTATTAAATTTACGTGGCAAAGCATTCCACGCAGAAGTTTTACTAATTCTTTTGCATCTTCTAAATTATCATTATTCTCTTTTGCTAAAGCATATTCGAAAGATATTCTTCTATTTGTTTTTTCTATATAATATTTGCAGGCTTTCATAAGTTCTTCTATATTGTAAACTTTGTTTACTGGCATCATTTCACTTCTTTTTTCATCTGATGCACTATGAAGTGAAATAGATAATGTGCATTGCAGATTTTTATCTGCTAGTTCATATATTTTAGGAACTAGGCCACTTGTAGATATACTAATATGTCTTGCTCCAATATTCATACCCTTAGGGCTATTTATAAGCTCTACTGCTTTTAGTACATTATCGAAATTGTCTAATGGTTCGCCTATTCCCATAAATACCACATTAGATATTTTTATTCCAGTATCTCTTTCAACTGCTTGAAGTTGTTCCAAAATTTCTCCAGCTTCTAAGCTCCTTGCAAATTTAACACCTGTTGAAGCACAGAATTTGCATCCCATTTTGCATCCAACTTGTGATGATACACAAATAGTATATCCATGTTTATATTCCATAAGTACTGTTTCTATTGCATTTCCGTCTAAAATATCGAAAAGATATTTTTTAGTTCCATCTTTTGATTCTTGTTTTGTTATTATATTAAATATATGTAAATCAAATTTTTCCTTTAATGTATTTCTAAGTGAAAGTGGTAAATTAACCATTTCATCAAAACTTGTAACATTTTCTTTATATATCCAAGAAAATATTTGCTCTGCTCTATATTTCTTTTCCCCTAAATTTTCTATTATTTTTTGCAATTCTTCTAAATTATAATTTTTTATATTATCTTTTAGCATATATCTTCCTTCTATCTAATTTTACGATTATCATTTTATCATATTAGTATTTATATTACAAGAAAATTTTGCAAAAAAAGAAGACACCGCATTAGCAGTGTCCTCTTTTTGGGTTTAGTCGTTTTTTTCCTCACGCCTACAGGCTTCCTTATAAAGCTGATATTGGGCATTACGGCGATCATTCCTTTGTTCGTGGCGAGTTACAACAGGAATAATATTGTACTCTGCTGCCAGAACTGCCTCTTCGAGGCTTTTTTTCAAGCCATCGACCAATTCTGCCACAACAGGATTGTTAGGGTATGTTTCCCCTATTTTGTCGAGTACTTGGCGAGCGCCTTCATTGTAAGCATTAACAACCTCCTCGGCCAATTTTTTGTTTTCTGCATAATATGACATTGTGCAGAAATCCCCCCTTTTAATAAATTTGAGTATTTGCTTTTTGTAGTATACCATTGTCTATGGCTTATGTCAACCCCTTGTTTTTTTATTTGTATTGCTTTCAAAAATTTTTAATGTTAATATAGTAAACTTTAAAAAATCTCACATATAGATTACAATTTATAAAGCAATGCATCAAAATCCCTCTGCTCCTTTTGACATAAATATAAATATTATCACATAAATTTTACTAGGTGATTTTTTGAAAAACTTTTTGGTAGGTATTTTAATTGGTATTGGTGCAATTCTTCCTGGTGTTAGTAGTGGGGTTTTTTGTGTTATTTTTGGTTTATATGAAAAATTGCTCGATGCTGTTTTACATTTTTTCAAAGACATAAAAAAAAATACCGTTTTTCTTTTACCTATAATATCTGGAGCTCTTGTGAGTATTTTTTTGCTAAGTTATGTTTTGCAAATTGCTTTTAATAAATTTTACATTATAACTTCTTATATTTTCATTGGATTAATTTTAGGAAGTGTTCCTCTTGTACTAAAGCAAAGTAAAATTTCCAAAGTCAACTTTTTGCACATTATGTGTTTAATAGTTTCACTTTGTTTTAGTATTTATCTTATTGTTTTAGAAAAAAATGGTTCTTACTTACCTGCTCTTTCTTCTACTCCATATTTAATTTTAGCTGGCTTTTTTATGTCTGCTGGCATTGTTATTCCTGGAGTTAGTAAAACTGCAATTTTAATTATGCTTGGGATTTATTCCAATTATTTATCTGCCATTTCTTGCTTAAACTTTTCTATTCTTATTCCCATTGGAATTGGTCTTGCAGTAGGTGCAGTTGTTTTTATGTTTATAATTAATTTTTTGTTTTCACATTTTAAGTCTTATACTTATTTTTTAATTTTGGGTTTTGTGCTTGGCTCCGTTTTGGTTCTTTTTCCACGGTTTTGCCTTTTCTTTTGAATATGTGTTAGGTATTATTCTTGCTGTGCTTTGCTTTTTTGTGACATATGCACTTGGTAAATTATAATTTATTCAATTCAGACGCGTCCCTAATTGCAAAACATTCTCGTGCATTATATGGCAATAAAGTAGCCCAACGCAGGAGTTTATATATTTAGAATAAATTGGAGACCCCCGAAAAACTTCGTAGGCGTGTCAGGCGTGGGTCCAATTTATTATAAATATATAACTCCGACGAGATTGGGCGGACTGTTTGTAGAAAATTATTAATAATTATTTGCGGGCGATTAAAATCGCCCCTACAATTTCAGATTTGCATATAAGCACTCGCCCCAATTACATTTTGCACAAAATTCTTTACACACTCAGAAATAGTTCAATTTTACATTGAAAGGGGGCCGCTAAGAGAGATTTAGAAATTCTATGAGCTAAAGTGGGCAGCGGTCAAATTTGAAAAATATTATATTAATTTTTTAATATCGTGAAATAAGCCAATTATATTTTTTTACATATTTTTTAAATTTTCAATTCTTTCTTCTATTGCTATTATCATTTCATTAAATTTTGTTTGTTTTTCTTTTTCTTCTTGTACTTTACTTTCTGGTGCTTTTGCTATAAATCCTGCATTTGATAACATTTTGTCTGTAATTTCTTTTTGAACTAATATTTTTTCTTTTTCTTTTGATAGTCTTTCTATTTCTTCTTCTATATTTACCAAGTCTGTAAATGGTATAAATATTTCCATTTCTGATGTTACTACATTTACTGCATTTTGTGGTATGTTTTCCTTGTTTTGTTTTATTTCTATTTCTTCAGCAAATCCTAACTTCTTTACAAATCCTTCTGATTTTTTTATTGTGTCTGCATATTTTTTTGTTATAAATATTAATTTTGATTTTTTAGATGGGTGTACATTCATTTTAGTTCTTACATTTCTTATTCCTGTAATTGCTTCTTTTATTTGTTCTATTTTTGCTTCATCATCTTTAAAATCTAAATCTTTATTAAATTCCGGATATTTTGCTATCATTATGCTTTCGTCTTTGTTGTATAGTTCTTTATAAATTTTTTCTGTTACAAATGGCATAAATGGATGTAATAATTTTAAAGCATCACATAGAACTTTGTTTAATACATATTGTGCTGTTTTTCTGCTATTTGCGTTTTCTTCTTCTTTGTTGTATAGCCTTGTTTTTACTATTTCTATATACCAATCGCAGAACTCATCCCATATAAAGCTTTGTATTTTGTCAATAGCAACACCTAAGTCGTAATTATCTATATTTGTTTTTACTTCTTTTGCTAAAGTATTTAGTTTAGATAATATCCATTTATCTTCTATTTCTAAGTTTGATATGTGGTTTGAAATATCTGATGTAAGGAACTCTTCATCTGTTCCTTCTAAATTCATTAATACAAATTTTGCTGCATTCCATATTTTGTTTGCAAAATTTCCTGCCGCTTCTAATTTTTCTGGCATAAATCTCATATCGTTTCCTGGTGTTGTTCCAGATATAAGCGAAAATCTTAAAGCGTCTGCTCCATATTTTTCTATTATTTCAAGTGGGTCTATTCCATTTCCTAAACTCTTAGACATTTTTCTGCCTTGGCTATCTCTTATAATTCCGTGTATGAAAACATCTTTAAATGGAGCTTTACCTGTTTGTTCTAAACTAGAGAACATCATTCTTACAACCCAAAAGAATATAATATCATAACCTGTAACTAATGTATTGGTTGGGAAGAATGTTTTATAATCTTCGGTTTCGTTTGGCCAGCCTAAAGTTGAAAATGGCCATAGTGCAGAGCTAAACCAAGTGTCTAATGTGTCTGGATCTCTAGTTAGATCTGTACATCCACATTTTGAGCATTTTTCTGGAGTATGTACATCTACAGTTACTTCCCCACATTTGTTACAATAATATGCCGGAATTTGATGTCCCCACCAAATTTGTCTTGATATACACCAATCTTGTATATTATCTAACCAATTAAAATATGTTTTTTCAAATTTTTCTGGAACAAATCTTGTATCTCCATTTTTTACTGCTTCAATTGCTGGTTTTGCCAAGTCTTTCATTGCAACAAACCATTGGTCTGATATTTTTGGTTCAACTGTTGTTTTACATCTATCGTGTTTTGCAACATTATGTGTGTAATTTTCTATTTTTACTAATGCTCCTATTTCTTCTAGTTTTTCTACTATTTTCTTTCTTGCTTCATAAATATCCATTCCTGCATAATCTGGATGAAGATTTCCCATTTTAAAGTTTTCGTCAAATACTTGTATAATTTCTAAGTTATGTCTTAACCCTGCTTGGTAGTCGTTTGGATCATGTGCTGGAGTGATTTTAACACATCCTGTCCCAAATTCTTTTTCTACAAATTCATCTGCTATAATTGGAATTTCTTTATTCATTATTGGAAGGATACATGTTTTTCCTATTATGTCTTTATATCTTTCATCATCTGGATGTACTGCAACAGCTGTGTCTCCAAGCATTGTTTCTGGTCTTGTTGTTGCTACTGTTAAGAACTTGTCTGTTCCTGTAATTTGGTATCTTATATGCCAAAGATGTGTTGGTTCTTCTACATATTCAACTTCTGCATCTGATATTGATGTTTTACAGCAAGGGCACCAGTTTATCATTCTTTTTCCTTTATATATTAGACCTTTATCATATAGTTTTTTAAATACAGTTAATACTGCTTCAGACATTCCTTCGTCCATAGTAAATCTTGCTCTTGACCAATCTGCAGAACATCCTAATCTTTTTTGTTGTTTTACTATTGTTCCTCCATATTCGTGTGTCCAGTCCCAAGCTCTTTCTAGAAATTTTTCTCTGCCTAAGTCTTGTTTATTTATTCCTTCTTCTTTTAATTTTTCTACTATTTTTACCTCTGTAGAAATAGCTGAGTGATCTGTTCCTGGTAGCCATAGTGTATTATATCCTTGCATTCTTTTATATCTTATTAAAATATCTTGCAATGTTCCATCTAAAGCGTGCCCCATATGTAATTTTCCTGTTACATTTGGTGGTGGCATCATTATGCAATAGCTTGGAGTGCCTTTTTTCATATTTGGCTTAAAATAATCCTTTTCTTCCCAGTTTTCGTACAATTTTTCTTCAAATTCGTTTGGTGCATATGCTCCTTCTAAATTATGATTACATTTTTCACACATATTTTTCTCTCCTTTTATATTATTTTTATTTCTTTTGCCTTAAGAGTATATATTAAAAAATAAAAATTCCGTTCTCCAAACGCTTTAAGTTTGAGAAATTTCAAATGTATCGCTACGAAAACTACTATATGCCCAGCATCCCGCTTCAGCAAAAATGCTTCGCATTTAAGTTGCTTGAAGCGAACGTAGGTCGAACTCATTTTTATTTTTTAATATATACTTTTAAGGCAAATGCAATGTATAAAACATATATGTATATAAAATTTTCTAAAGGGTTGGCAAGTATCAAAAAAGCTTACCCTTATTAAAAGGGCAAGCTTTTATTAACTCACGGTACCACCTTAATTTATATATAAATAAACTTTATTTATACATATCTCATTTATCTTTAACGCAGATTTACGAATCACCCTAAAGTTATTTTCAGGTAATCAACTCCAAAGCTACCTTCAATTTATCTTACTTTAAGAAGCTTCCAGCCGATGACTTCTTTTCTCTATTTAAGCAGTTTTAAATTTACTCCTCTTTTTCCTTGTTTTTTAACTATTAAATATAATAGCACATTTTCTTAGAATATGCAACTATTCCAAATTTTTATTTTTGCATAAGTGATTTTAATTGTATTAAATATGGATATCCATTATTTATTGTTCCATCTTTGTCTTCTGCCCAAGTAGTTTCTTCTAGTCCTTCATTCAATAATTCTATAAAAGAACCGTCGACTGCCTTCATTTCAGTTTCACTTTTATTTGCACAGTCCGTAATAGTTCCTTGGTTGGTTCCAGCAACTTCTCCTTCACCTAAGTAAAAGCATTTAATTATACTTGCTTTATTATTGTTAAATCCTGAAATTCTACCTATGCTACTTCCTGCTGTTGCATTTCCTATATTGTAGCAATGATTAATATTTGCTCCAGTAGCTCTGTTATACCCGCTTATACCTCCAGCATAATTCCCTTCTATATCAATATTCCCTAGATTATACGAATACCTTACTTGCCCAGAATAGTTGTCTCCTACAACTCCTCCGGCCTTATTTCCTTTTCCTGTAACATTTGAGTTATTAAAACAATATTCTATTATTCCTCTAGCATTAAATCCTACAATTCCTCCATATACTTCAACTATGTTAGAAATATCCCCTAAATTGTAACATAAATAGACATTCGCTGTGTTAGTCCCAGCAATTCCACCTATATATGTTCTGCTGGTATTTTCAGTACTTCGTTGTATTTTGCCTAGGTTATAGCATTGTTTTATAGTTCCTCCAGCAGTATTTTGTCCTGCTATTCCCCCTAATGCCGAAATACTCATATTTAAATCCGCTTTATTGTAGCATTTGCTTATTGTTCCTTTGAAATTGTTTCCGCATATTCCACCTATTAATGTTGCTTCTGCTATTAAATTATTACACTCAATTCTTGATTCATTATAGCAGTTTTCTATTATTCCACCTTTCATTTCTATAATAGTTCCGCTTTCATCTGTAATATTCTCTCCATTGTGGCCTACTATTCCTCCACCATAACTTCCCGTAATTATAACTGAGTTTCTTGTATGGCAATTCTTTACTACTCCTGTGTTTTGTCCTACTATCGTCCCTGTATATTCATAATTTTCTATATAACTATCTGTTATACCAATATTTTTTATATTCGCTTTTTCATTTGTTTTACTGAACAATCCTTTATACTTTCCTGTTTCTTCAGTTACATCCTTAATGTATATTCCACTTATTTCGTGTCCTAACCCATCTAATGTACCAGTAAAAGTTTCATCAAATGGTACCCATTGTTCTGCATCTTCATTAAATGTTATATTACTATTTTCATCGATGGTATATTTTCCTTTATTTATATTTATATTGTTTTTCAACACATAATACCCATCTTTTGCAAATGTGTATATTTTATTTTCTTGCTCTATTTCCACTTGTTCTCCAGATCCCAATTTTTTTAATTGTTCTACTGTATATATTGGTATTACCTCTTCATCTGCAAAATAGCTTTGGTATATTGTTTCTTCGTCTTCTAAATTATTATATTTTTGTTTTATTTGTTCTGTAGTCTCAGCTGATGTTTGAGCTTTATTTGCTACTCTTAAAAATAATGTCATTAAAAATGCAATTAAAAATAGCATTGTAACTAGAACTACTAGTGTTATTGCTCCTTTTTCTGATTTTAGTTTTTTATTCATTTGTAACCTCCATCTTCCAACAGTTTAGCCTATTCTTTTATAGTTTTTATTTGTTTTCTTCTTGTTTTTTTAACCATTCTATTCTTTCACTATGTAATTTTTCTCCAAACTCTTTGCTTGGCTTAATATTGTATTTTTCTTGTATGCATTTTCCATCTATTGCTTCAAGCATCTTTACTCCAATGTCTTCAAAATTATATTCTTTGTTTTCAATATTAGTATTTTCGTTTCTCGCCTTATCCGAATACACTACTTTTTGCAAACCGTCTAAACCTAGCTTACTTTTAGCAACCTTTTCTATAAATGTTACTTTCTTTGGAATTGTCATTTGGTTAAATATTCCGTCCTCTCATATGTTCCCTTATTGCTGTTATACTACACTCTTTCCATTCCTCTGGTATTCCTATAGTTTTTGCTAGTTTCTTTAATGGTTCTACTCCTCTTTCTTCGTGCCCATAATGGTGAGGATACATTTCTTTCGGAGTTTGTCCTTTTCCTAAATCGTGCACTAGTGCACAAAATCTTATTTTTTCATCATCTGTAATTTTAGCGCAATTATCTAGTGTTATCATTGTATGATTATAGCTATCTCCCTCTGGATGGTATTTTTCTGGTTGAATTGCTCCTATTAAATCGTATATTTCTTTAAAATGTACATCTAAAACTTGGGCTTTTCTTAATATTTCAAAAAATATAGATGGCTTTTTTGTTTCTAATGCTTTTCTTAATTCTGTAAATATTCTCTCTTTTGAAAGCGTTAATAATTCATTTTTTAGTGAGTTCATCATTTTTAAAGTAGATTCTTCTACATTAAATTGTAATTCTGCTGCAAATCTTGCTACTCTATATACTCTTAATGGATCTTCTTTAAATTTACTGCTTACCGCTTTTATTTTTTGTTTTTTTATGTCTTCTAATCCCCCATATGGGTCTATTATTTCTCCTGTTAATACATTTTGTGCAATAGCATTTATTGTAATATCTCTTCTTTCTAAGTCTTCTTCTATTGTAATTTTTTCATTTGTGGTAATTTCAAATTCTTTATGACCTTGTCCTAACTTTTTTTCTGTTCTTGCCATTGCAAACTCTTTATTTTCTAATATAAAAACCTCAAATGCTTTTCCTTGTGTTTTTATATTAGGAAATAAAGCTTTCATTTTTTCGGAAGATATTCCAGTAATGCAATAATCTTCATCTTTTATAGTTTTCCCTATAATTTCATCTCTTACTGCTCCACCAACTAAATATAATGTTCCTCCATTTTGTTTTATTATTTCTGCTATTTCTATAATTGTCATTTTTCCTCCTACAGTAAAAAATATGGGCAGATTTTGGAATCCACCCATTTTTTGCAAATTTTATTCTTCACTGTTTATATCTTTTATTAATTCTAATTGTGATATCAATAGTGATTCCATTTTAGCTTTATATACATCAAATTGTCTTTTTAAATCTTCTAGTTCTTTTTGTTTCATTGTTATTTGAAGGTTTAATTCATCTACTGATTTTTTTGCTTCTGTTTGAGCATCTTTTATTAATTGCTCGGCTTGTTTTTTTGCTACTTCTTGTACTTCATCTGCTGTTTTTTGTGCCATAACTAATGTGTTTTGTATAGTAGTTTCTATATTTTTATATTGTCCCACATCATTATTTAGCTCTTCTGCGTTTGCTTTTAATTGTGCATTTTCTTTGTATAATTTTTCATATGATACAGTAAGTTCATCTAAAAAATCATCTACTTCATTTACATTGTATCCATTTACCATTTGTTTGGCAAATTTTTTATTTTCTATATCTAGTGGTGTAATCATACTTGTTCGCTCCTTTTATTTTAATATTTCAAAAGGGCAGATGCTTTTCTCTGCCCGTTTTTCTAATTATTTCTTAGCCATGATACTGATACTTTATTTTTTAGTTCTTCTCTTGCCAAGTCACTTGCTATATCATAATTAACAGGTGCAACTAAGAATATAGCGTTTGAAATTTTTTGCATATGTCCATCTAGTGCATTTACTGCTCCAGCTACAAAATCTATAATTCTTCTTGCAACATCTTTATTTACATATTCTAAATTAATTATTACAGATTTTTTTTCTTTTAAATATCCGCAAATTTCTTCTGATTGATCAAAAGATGTTGGTTGTGTAATAACCATTTTTACTTGTTGAACTTGTGGCATACTTACTACTCTATTTCTTTTAAAGAACCCTCTTTCTTCAACTTCGTCTTCATTTTCAACTTCATTTTCATAATTGTTGTTTACTTCATCTTCATATTCTTCTTCACTATTTGGTTCCAACCCTAAAAAATCTAGAACCTTATTTACAATTGCGACAGCCATTTTTTAAACCTCCTAAAAATTCTCATTAGTAATTAATGTAATATTAATATAAAATTGTTTTATTTGTCAATAGTTTTTATTATTGTCTTTGAATTATCATTTTGTTGTAACATTATTGTAATATTATTTCATTTCTGGGTTAACAATAATTTCATCATAAAGTTTTATAGTTTTCATACTATTTATTTCCTTTGTAGTATATCCCAAGTTAACTAATTCCTCTGAATCGTAGTTACCAATTATACAATAATTGTCATTTTCTTTTAATATTTTAACTAATATTTTCTCTATATTTCCATTTTTCTTTCTTAATACATAACTTGAGCCATTTTCATACAAAATAGAACTTTTTGGTGTCATAAGTCCTGTATAACTCCACCAAATTACATCTAGTGATATTTTTCTATAATTTATTAGGCTTTCTACTCCATCAGTAATTTTAAAAATTACTAATACTTGGTTTCCATCTTCATTTATTTTATATACTTCTGCTTTTATTTCTTCTTGGCTAGCAAGTCTTAATGTTGCTTTTTGTCCAATTTTTATAGAATCTAAAATGTCTTTATTAAATCCAACTGCAATATAACTTTCAAAGTTATTTATAACTTTTGCTTCATTTGGGTTTTTGCTAACAATTTGTCCAGTTGTAAGGTTTAAATCTTTTAAATCTTTTACTGTTAATTTGTCTAATTCGTCTACTTTTAAAGTTTCTTCAAGTCCATCTATCCTATATGAAACAACACCACTTATATCGCTATAAACATATTCAGCTCCATTCGTTAGAGTTTCTTCTAGTGTATTTCTTTCTTTTATTAAATTGTTTATGTATACTCCTGCAGAGCTTAAACTTCCTGCAATTTTTGCTTTTTTCACTACATAATCTGATATATTGTTTTTACATTCTAATATGTATTGCATATTATTTTTATTTCTCAATTTCTCTAGTTGTTTTTCAATTTGTCCTTCAATTGATTTTACATCACTTGGGAATAAATCTTTTTGTCCTAAAAGTGCTTCTTGTATTTTTTGGTTTAATTCTTCTATTTGCTTTGTTATTTCTTTATCATTTACATTATAGTACTTGAAAATCGGCTGTTTTGCAGAAACTCTTTCTCCTTCGTTTTTGATTGGTTCTATATTTTTTCCTTCTTCTGTTCCTTTTACAATGTATTCTTCTCTAATTACATACCCTACTTTACTTTCCTCCGATGAAATAGTACTTTTTTTAAGCACAAAAGTATCGGTTGGCGAAGAAACTAAACCTATTATTTTATATATAACAAATATTAATGCACATATTATAATTGTTAAAATAAAGGTGTCTTTTATTTGTTTTTTTAATTTTGTATTTTTCTTTTTTTTAGCCAAAATTAAAACTCCTTTTTATAGTTTTCTATAATTATCTTTATGTTTTCTTCTAAATCTTTTTGCCCATCTAGCCATATTGTTTCTTTGTTTTTTCTAAACCAAGTTAGTTGCCTTTTTGCATAATGCCTTGTTTCTAGTTTTATTTTTTCTACCATTTCTTCTTTACTAGCATTGCCTTGTAAAAACTCTACCACTTCTTTATAACCTAGCCCTTGCATTGCTGTTGGAAATTGACTATATTTTGTAAAAATATTTTTTACTTCTTCAATTAATCCTTCATTTATCATAAGGTCTACTCTTTTATTTATTCTTTCATAAAGAATAGGTCGTTCCATATCTATAGCAAACATATGGTAATTATATTTTACATCTTTTTTCCTAGATTCTATTTCTTGTTGAGTTTTAGTTTTTCCCGTTTTATGGTAAATTTCTAATACTCTAATTATTCTTTTTTTATCATTTTTGCTTATCTTTTCCATAGCAGTTGGGTCTATTAGTTTAGCTTTTTCATACAATACTTCTAGCCCTTCTTTTTGTGCCATATCTTCTAAAGTTTTTCTGTATTCTTCATCATACTTTTCATTTTGAAATTCAATGCCATATATTAAAGAATTTATATAAAGTCCTGTTCCTCCTACAATAATTGGAACTTTTCCCTTATTCAAAATTTCTTCTATGCATTTTTCGGCTTGAACTTTATAGTCAGAAACACTATATCTTTCATCTGGGCTTATAATATCTAGCATATAATGTTTTATTCCTTGCATTTCTTCTGTGGTTACTTTGGCTGTTCCAATATCCATATCTTTGTATATTTGCATTGAATCTGCACAAATGATTTCTCCATTTATTTTTTTTGCTAATTCAATAGCTAACTTACTTTTACCGAGAGGCTGTAGGTCCTCCAATTACTATAACATCTTTTTTCATAATTATTTCCTATTGAACTTTCTTTCAATATCATATTTACTCATTTTTATAGCTGTAGGTCTTCCGTGTGGGCAAGTAAATGGATTAGGAAGTCTTAATAATTTATCCATTAATTCTTTTACTTCTTCTACTCCTAATACGTGGTTTGCTTTTACAGCAGCTTTGCAAGCTATAGTTGCAATAAATTTATCTTCTTTTTCTTGTATTGCTGTAATTGCTACTGTGTTTACAGCATCTAGTATTTGTAAAAATAATTCTTTTGTGTCTAAGTCCATACAAATTGTTGGAACCCCTATTAATCTAATTGTATTTTCTCCAAATTCTTCAATCATAAAGCCTGCTCTAGTAAACATATCTATGTTTTCTTTAACTATTGCTTTTTCTTTATGAGTTAAATTTATTATGTCTGGTAGTAATAATATTTGTGAATCTTTTTCTCCACCACTATAATAATTCTTTTTTATTTTTTCATACATTATTCTTTCGTGCGCAGCGTGTTGGTCTATAATGTACATTTCATTCTTCATTTCTATTACTATGTATGTAGCAAATACTGTTCCGCAGTATTTATATTCTGGTGCTTTTTCATATTTTTCGTCATCTTCAAAAATTGAAATATTTTCAAAGTTTGGAACTTCTTCTTTTGGCTCTTCAATCTTTTTACCAAATGTTTTACTATACATCTCATTAAAGTCCAAGTTGGATGTTGTGTTTTCTGGCTGAACAGCTACATTTGTTTCTACATTTTTTTCTGTTTCTTCATTTACCTCTATTTTGTTTTCTTCAATTTCAGGATTTATTGTTTCTTTTTCTATATTTTCTGGTATTTTTGTTATTGTAGGTTCTTCTATTTTTTCTAATGATTTTTTGTTGAAAATCTGTGCTAAAACATTTTCGTTTTCTTCTTTTATTTCTTCATCATTATCTTTTTTCTTAAATATAGAGAATAATCCTCCTTCGGATGTTTTGTGTTTTTCTTCTACTGGTTCTTCATTCTTTTTTTCTGGAATATTTGAACTTACTAGCTCTTGAATATTTGGTATTATTGGTATTTGAGTTGTTTCCTTTGGTTCTTTTTCGGCATTTTTTATTAAATCTGCTTTTAATAAACTATCTCTAATTGCGTGGTAAACTGCTTTAAATACCTTTTGCTCTTCTTGGAATCTAATTTCTAGTTTTGTTGGATGAACATTTACATCTATTTTTCTTTGGTCTAGTTCTAAGTCCAAAATAATAAAACCAAACTTTCCTATTGGAAGTAGCCCTTTAAAGGCTTGTTCTGCTGCAGATGTAAGTGTTTTATCTTTTATAAATCTTTTGTTTACAAAAAACATTTGGTATGTTCTATTAGATCTTGCTATATTAGGTCTTCCAATTACTCCTGTTACTTTTATATCTTCATATTGGTAATCTACATCTATTAATGCTTCTGAAGTTTCTTTGCCATATAGCCCATATATTACTGTTCTTATATCTCCGTTTCCATTTGTTTGCACTATAGTTTTATTTTCATTTTTTAGTTTAATTGCAATGTTAGGATTTGCAAGTGCAATTCTTGTTACCACATCTTCAATGTATCCAAGTTCTGTATAGTCTTTTTTTAGAAACTTATATCTTACTGGTGTGTTATAAAAAAGGTTTGTTATTGTTATGCTTGTCCCATTTTGTGAACCCGCTTCACCTTTTTCTATTATATCTCCACCTTCTACAACAATTCTGTGCCCAATACTGTCTTCTTCTCTTTTTGTTATTAATTCTACATTAGAAATTGCTGCTACACTTGCTAATGCCTCTCCTCTAAAACCCATAGATTTAACTGTTTCTAAATCTTCTGCTGTTCTTATTTTACTTGTAGCGTGTCTTTCAAATGCAAATTCTAAATCGTCTTCTGCCATTCCACAGCCATTATCTATTATTCTTATTTTCTTTATTCCTCCATTTTGCACTTCTACATCTATTTTAGTTGCCCCTGCATCTATTGAATTTTCTATTAATTCTTTTACTACTGATGCTGGGCGTTCTATAACTTCTCCTGCTGCTATTTGGTTAATTGTTAAATCATCTAATAATACAATTTTTCCCACTAATTTTTCCCCCTTAATTTATGGTTTAAATTATATCATAAAAAAGAAAAATTTGTATATATTTTAAAAAATTTTTAGAAAAACAATATAATTGGTTTCAAGTAAGAAACTAAGGCTAAAATAAATAGATGAAGTGGATAAAAAGCATAAAATAAGTATTTTACGTCTTTTCCCTTTTTGCCATTATAAAAAAGTATTGGAATAATAGATAAGCAAGTAAAATATACACACATTGAGTATGTATTGCCTAAAAATAAATAATAAAATGGAATATTGTATTTTATTAAGCTAATGCCATATTTGGCAATTACAGATAAAATAAAAATTATTGTCATATATATTTTTTTATTTTGTAGTAAGTAAAACATAAATACAATAAATACGCCATAAAATCCATAATCGAAATTACATACTTCTGCTAACATTCCTAAAGCTAAAAGAGAACAGATTCCCACAAATTTATTATACTTATCATAAATTAATATTACTAATAGCCCAAAAAGCAATGTAAAAATAACATTTACTACAAAGATTTTATTGAAAACTATATTATAAAAAAGCATATATGGAATTTGAGAAATTAGAGCAAATATAGATAAACGAGCTATATATTTTTTTATGTTGTGAGTATGAATATAGCCTTGTGCAATTTGAAAAGCAAAAATTGTAAAGCTAAATCTCCCTATGTAATTTAGAAAGGTTATTCCTCCAAAAAAAGCATCACTAAAATGATCACAAAGCATACATATGCACGCAATTAATTTTAAAATTAAAGTACTCATAATATTATCTCTCCTATCAATATAGGAAGATTATATTATATATTGCATAAGTAAACAAGATAAAATAATAAAAAATACTATACCTTATTTTTTATATGAGCTTTTCTATATAAATTACATATATCACAGTCTTGGCAAATGTGCACACGTGTATCAAATATAAGTTTTAAAGTATTTATAAACTCATCTTCGTTATCAAGAAGATGTATATATAAATTTTTTGGAAGCAATGTAAGTAAACTGTTTAATGCATAATCGTTACTAGAAAATGTAATATCCGATAAATAATGAGCATTAAATGCAGAAGAGTTAATAGGAATAAGATTTTTGTCTTTGTCTAATAAAATGGATTCTTTTTTCTTATATATAAGATGCACTTCTTCTGTTGTTGTGGAAGAAGTAAAAACATATGCTTTTAGCAAATTTACAAATTCCAAGTATTCTTTATCTATAATAAATTTATTAACGCAAATATCAATAATACTATCTAAATATTTTAAATATTTAGATAACCTAAAATTTATAAAGCCATATAGATTTATGGATTTATTTTCAGATAGATATTCAAAAAAAGCAGTTTGAAGTAATTCAAACCTATTTAAAGAGTCTTCATAGTTTAGTGTTTCTATGCAAGTGTTAGAAATTGCTCTTTGTTCAGAAGGAGAAAAATAAAAATAATCTAATTCAATTAGCTGTTTTATTAATAAATTTTCATATAAATCTAATACTAAATAAGATAAAATTTGTGATATTGCAGAAATAAATTGAAATTGAGATATACCTTTGAAGTGCACAATTACATTAGTAAAATTTTTAAATTTACGGCAAGAAAAATAAACATTGTCTATATTTAAAAATTCCAATTCATCTAAAATATATGATATGGCTTCAGCATTATTAGACTTAATGCAAATAGATTTAGTCAAAAAAATTCCCTTCCTTCTTAAATATATATGTTTATTTTTAACTTTAAGGTTAATTTATATACATATATTATTAAGAAGGAAGGAAAATTGAGAGTGTCCTAATAATAAATCATATAATCTATAAATGGAAAAATACAATCTTGCTTTGAAATTTGCTTTAAATATTCTTCATCAATATTGTTAGAATTTATTTGTTCATAAAGCTTTGTAAATCTTCCAATGTGGTCTTTAATTCTTTTTTTTGCATAATCTACCATTGTTCCATAAGTTATAATAAATAGCCAATCACTGCTTTGTGCAAGAAGCAATTCTCTTGCGCACTGGTTCAAGGCTTTTTTAGTTAGCCCTTTACTATTTGGAAATTTATGAGCAAGTTCTACCATCCTATCTCCTGCAATATGTAAATGTTTATGTATATAATCGTTAGAAGGATTAAGCCAAACCTCGCTATATCCTTTTGCTCCCCAGCTAGAAATACAAGGCGAGCACATCTGCATTTTAGGATATTTATCAATATATTCGCTAGGAGTAATTAGTTTAAAGTTGCACTCGTCATAATAAATTTTTTTAAATAGTATATATAAAAATTCTGGGCCTTCATACCACCAATGCCCATAAAGTTCGGCATCATAAGGGCATATTACGATAGGAGGAACATCCATAAAATTAGCTAAATCTTCTATTTGTTTTACTCTGGAATCTAAGAAATGGCCTGCGTGGTTACAAACAGAATCGTGAGCCCATTCTAAATTATAGTAGTCTTTATAGTCTGATTTAGATGTTATTCTATGATATTTTATTCCCGTATTAACTCTTACACCATTTTTTGCAATGTAAGGTTTTATATAATCATAATCGGCATCATAGCCAATATCTCGATAAAATTCTCTATAATTAAAATCTCCAGGATATCCACAAACAGAACTCCATACTTGTTTGGAACTTTCTATGTCCCTACCAAAAGCTGCAATTCCATTTGGAGTAGAAATTGGTGCAAAAGTGCCATAAATAGGAGTAGGATCTGCATATAAAATTCCGTGTGATTCTAGCAAAATATATTCTAATCCAAATTCTTTTAAATATTTATCTGCCTGATGAACATAGCCACATTCTGGGAGCCAAATACCACGAGGTTGTTTACCAAAGTATTTTTTATAAGTTTGAACTCCAATTGCAATTTGAGCACGAATAGTTTTTTCATTAACAGACAAAATTGGAAAATAACCGTGAGTTGCACCACAAGTAATAATTTCCAGAACTCCAATATCTTGAAAATGTTTAAAAGCTTCAATTAAGTTACAATTATAAATGTCTTTAAAAATATGTAAGTCATTAGAATATCTATTTAAATAGTAATAAGAAAGTTTATTTACTTTTTCATTATCTTTAGTTCTAATTACTTCTTTTTGGCAAAGCTCTATATGTTTTTTTAGGTATTTTATATATCTTTTTTGAAGTAGTTTATTATCTAGCATAGATAATAGAGGAGGTGAAAAATTCATAGTAATTCTAAAGTCGACTTTTTCCTCCTCTAATTTTTTAAAATTTAATAAAAGTGGTATATATGTTTCTGAAATGGCTTCGAAAAGCCATTCTTCTTCTAAATAATCTTCACTTTCTGGATGATGTATAAAAGGTAAGTGTGCGTGGAGCACAAAACTTACATATCCCTTAGGTTCTTTCATTTGTAAAACTCCTTATATTAGTATATTATAAATTAGTTTGAAGTTGGATTTGTTATTTCTTCTAAATCTTTTTGAGTATAAAATTTATTATAAAAGTTTGTTGCAGGATAAGTATTTCCAACATAATTTATAAAATGTAAATTAACAATAGATTTGCTTGTAACAGTATTGTTTTTTACATCTTTAAAGAAAATTTCTTTTCTATTTTGTTCAAATAAAATATGGTTATTTGGCACTTCAAGGTTGTTAGATTCCATAATTGGTGTTGGTACATTTGTAACCTTATTTTTTCTAATTAATTCAACTTCATATTCGCAGTTACTATCTGGAACATTAAAATACCAACTGTTGGCAAAGTCGTTTATTTCAACCTCAAAAGAATAATTCTTGCTTTTATTTTTAACAACTAAAAATGGAGATGTAGTTTCAAAAAAATCTTTACCGAAAGTTTCTAAATATTTTTCTTTATCATTTTCAGAAATTTCCCAATAAACAAATAATTTTTTTGGGGTCTGAAAAAGAGCTTTCACTGTGGTTTTGTTATATTTATTAGGTAAGTCATAGTATTTTATAGAATCTGCTGAAACTTTATTTTTTTGGTTAAGTTCTACAGTTTTATTTTTAGCAGAATTAGACTTTGGATTTGTTGCTTTAGTTTTTGAAGATGTATTTTTCTTACTTTGTGCCTTTTTAACATTTGAAGATTTAACTTTTACACTAGATTTTTTCTTATCTTCAACTTTAGTAATAGCTTTTTTAGGCATTTAATTTCCTCCTTTAAGAACTATAAATAAGTGAATAGTATAAAAATACCAAACACTTTATTTATATAATACTATATCAAAATGCAAATAAATTCAAGAAAATATTAAAATTTTTTATAATAATAAAATTGCCTTGAAAAATGTTAAAAAATAATGTATAATGTTTTTGTTATGTAAACGCTTATTTGAATCTATTCTAGAATTTTAGATGGAGGTTACTTATGAAAAAGCCAATTTATATCAAATTTCTTGAGTTTAAGCGTCGGCACAATTTAAGCATTTCAGTAATCCAAGATATGATGTCTGAGTATGCTAACTCTGGTCCAAGCACAGCAAGATCTTATTTTATGAATAAGTATTCTATTTCTGAGCATGTTTTTTACCGTTGCAGGGATTTTGCAATTATCTGTATGCTCGTAGATGGAAGAACTCAAAAGCGTCTTTTCAAGAAAGCTGCTTTCAATTCGCAAGAACACAATGTTCATCAAAGTTCCAGAAAAAGCATTTCCTATTCTGAAAAATTATTAATGCAAAGGGAGGATTTCTTCAACTCCTTTTCTCGAAATGAGATTGAAGATATTTGTCATAAATATGCAGAGGGTTTGCCCCTTGAAAAAATCGCTAGTAGTTATAGCACCGGAACTTTTTGCATTAAGAATCTTTTAAAAAAGGGAATACTCTTAGGTTATGTTGATGAATATACTTACGGAGCTATTTCATTACGTGTTCGGCTTTCGGGTAGAAACATTAATGAAATTTTTAACAAATAGGCAAAATGAATAACTCTCAATACTGTTCTTCACATATTGAGAGTTATTTTTTATATTAAAACCGAACCTATCATCCCTGCATCATTTTTTAATTTCGCAACTACAATTTTTGGCATATTTTCTTTATTAAATAATTTCTCTTTCTTTAATCTTTCCTCCAATTTTTTTAGTAAGATTTTTTCATAAAAAGCAAAACTTCCTCCTATAGATATTATTTCTGGTTCAAATATATTTATTAAGTTTGATACTCCTATGCACAAATTATTAATATACTCATCTACTATATCACTTACTGCTTCGTTTTCATTATCTTCTAGTATTTTATTTAAATCTTCACCTGTTATATTTTCTAAGTTTAATTTTTTTGCAAGTCTTTCTTTTAAGGCTCGCATAGAAGCATATTTTTCAAAGCAACCGTATCTACCACAATTGCATTTTATTCCATCTTTTTGTATTACCATATGTCCTATTTCAAAACCTTCATATTTTTTAGGTACTAGCAATTCATCATTTAAAAATACTGCTCCTCCTATTCCTGTTCCTAAACTTAAAAACACAGCATCTTTTGCCTTTTTTAAGCTTCCATATTCCTTTTCTGCAAGAGCTGCACATTTTGCATCATTTTTAAGTTTTACCGGTACATTAAAATATTTATTAATTTCTTTAGTTATCTCTAAATTTTTAATATGTAAATTTTCTGCTTTTATTATACTAGTTTCAGATACCATACCTGGAACAGCAATTCCTATTAGGCTTATTTTTGTTATATCCTTCTTTGCCTTTTCTAGTACATCTTCTATTAATTCTATAATTGTCTTTATTATAAATGCTCCGTATTCATCTAGTTTTAAGTTACTTGGTAAATCTTTTTCGCTTTTGCAAATTATAGTTCCATTATAAGTAATTACTCCCACTGCGATATGGCTTCCACCAATATCAATCCCTATTTTCATATTACTTCTCTCCTTTTTTAAAAAAGAAGTGAGAAATTTACTTTCCCACTTCTAAATAATGCTATAACAATTATAAATATGCCGAAAACATCCAAGTTCCCATATACATTTGCACTAGTGGTACTAATACAACTAATGTAACAAATATTAACATTGCTCCTGCAATTGCATATACTATTTGTGGTAATACCTTCATTATCCTTTGCATTATATTATCTATTTCTATTTGCATATATTCTAATAGTTTTTCCATCATTTCTGCCAAGTCAGTTTGCATTCCTATTTTTAGCATTTCTGTAACCATTGTTGAAGATAGTCCCGACCTTTCAAATGGCTCTATCCAGGATTGCCCTACAAGTAAATTGTTTATTGCTGATTCTACAAGTGATAGCATTACTAAGTTTTTTGATATGTTCTTACAAGTTTCTAATGCGTCTTGTATTCTCATTCCATTTTTTAAGTTTAGTAATACACCTTGCATCAATCTTGTAAATTCTATTGCATATATTAATGGTCCAAATACAGGCATTCTGTATTTAAAGTAGTGATAATTGTATCTTCCTTTTGGTGTTCTAACATAGAAATATATTGCAACAGCAATAGCTACTATAATTCCTACAGGAATATACCAAATCTTAGTAAAATTATTTAAGAAATTTGAAAACCAAATAGTAATTTTAGGTAATTGGTCTGTGCTCCCTACTGAATTTAATGTGTCTTGAATAATTGGAATTGCTATTGCAGTTCCACCTATTAACAGTGCAAATAGTGCAATAAATTGAATAATATTTGGTACTAATACACTTTTTATTTTTCTGTTTAATTCCATAGTTGTATCCAAGTATTCTTGTGCTTGTTTTAAAGCATTTGTTAAAGAACCTGATAGTTCCCCTACTTTTATCATATTAACATATATTGGGGGGAATACACCTTCATAGTATTCCATAGTTGCATACATATTATCTCCCGATTCTACGCCCAAAAGTATGTCTTCCAATATTGCTTTAAAAGTTTCATTTTGAGTTGTATTTATTATTGTAGTTAATGCGTGAATGTTATTGAAATTAGCTTTTTTCAATAAATAGAAATTTTCCGTAAAAATAGCAATATCTTTTTTAGTTATTCTTTCATTTTTATATAAAATTCTCTTTATTTTGCTTGCAATACTGGGTTTTGATGATAAACTTTTTTGTATTTCTTCATTTCTAATAGACTTTAGTACACTGTCATTTGATTCTGCATTTCTTTTCTGTTTCTTTATTTTTTTAGTTGATCTTGAACTTATTTGTATTACTTCAATTGGCAACAAATCATTTCTTTTTAATTTCTTCATTAGCGTATATTGATTTGTAGCATCTACCCTATTTTCTACTATCTGCCCAGTTTTGGTTACTGCTTTATATTTAAATACAGGCATCTTTTCCTCCCATATGTTTTATCTATTACATCATTCTCATTTTCATTTGCATAATTGTTCTATTTAAAATTTCTATGTTTTTTTCTTCTATTTGTGCTTTAGCTTGTTCTAAATTAATTCTATTATTTACATATAATTCAGCCAGTGAATTAATTAAACTTATATTTCCTTTATCAATATTGCTTTGTATTGCATCTTCTATATCTGAAACACTAAATTTTTCTTTTCTTATACATCCTGCAACAACATTGTCTACAAGCATTACTTCTGGAATTAGTACTAGTTTTCCATCTATTCCTCTTATTAATCTTTGTGATACTACTAGTTTAAGTAATGCAGACATTAAGTATTTTACGCTTGCTTGGTCGCGAACTTCATAGAAGTTTATTATTCTATCGATAGTTTCTGCACAAGATTTTGTGTGAAGTGTTCCTATTACTAAGTGTCCAGATTCTGCCATATCAATAGCTGCTTCCATTGTTTCTTTATCTCTAATCTCTCCTATTACTAGAATGTCGCAGTCTTCTCTTAGCGAGTTTTTTACACCTTCTCTAAATGAAAGTGTATCTTTTCCTAGCCCAACTTCTTTTTGAACAATTAAAGATTTTTTTGATGTATGCTTAAATTCTACTGGTTTTTCTAGTGTAAGAATTTTTTTATTTTCTGTTTCATTAACTTCATTTATTAAAGCATTTAATGTAGTTGTTTTACCTGAGTTAGTTTTTCCTGTAACCAATATTAGGCCCTGTGGTTGATACATCGTTCTTCTTACTACATCTGGAATTCCCAATTCTTCAAATTTAGGTAATTCATTTTTTATTAATCTCATAGTAAATATTGGTGTTTCGTCAAAAGAAGATATATTTACTCTTAATCTTATATCTTCAAACACAAAAGAAATATCTAACTGTCTTGTTTCTTTATAAACTTCATCTCTATCTATATTTCCTCTAATAAAATAATCATATACTTCATACATATCAGACTCTGTTAAAACATCCTGGTCTTCTATTTCTTTCAATTCTCTTGCAATTCTTAGTGTTGGTTTTCTTCCTGGCACTAAGTGTACATCAGATGCTCCTTTTTCTTTTGCAATTTGTAAAACTTTATTAATATCTATCATAGCTTCTCCTTTGTAAATTAATATATAATTAGCTCTTTATTTACTTCATCTAAAGTTGTTATACCATCTAAAACTTTATTCATTGCATCAACAACAAAAGGTTTATATTCAAACTCTAATGCTTTTTTCTTTATTTCCATAGTAGATGCATCTCTAGCTATTAATTCTTTTACTTCATCATTAATGTCTAAAATTTCAAATACTCCTATTCTATCGTAGTAACCACTTCCATTACATTTATCGCATCCTATTATGTCATAAGTAAATTTGTTATCAAAGTTTGTTTCTATGCCATATTTATTATTTATTTTAGTTATTATTTCTTTCTCTTTTTCATTAAATTCTCTTTTTTTAGCGCAATGTGGGCATACCTTTCTTATAAGTCTTTGAGATATAACATTCGCTATAGTACTTGCAATATCGTAATTTGAAACACCCATTTTTCTTAATCTAGTTACTACTTCTACACTATCAATCGTGTGTATGGTAGATAGTACATAGTGACCAGTTTGTCCTGCTTGCATCGCTATTTCTGCGGTTTCTTTATCTCTTATTTCTCCTAATAATATGACATCTGGGTCTTGTCTTAAAACTGTTCTTAATGAGTCGGCAAATCTTAGCTTTTCATCAATCTCAATTTGGTTTAACCCTGGAATTCTAATTTCTACTGGATCCTCAATTGTAGTAATATTTATAGTTGGCCTATTTAAAGAATCTATTATACTATATAATGTTGTTGTTTTTCCTGAGCCTGTTGGTGCAGCAACTATTGTTATACTGTTTCTTTTATTAAAGATTTGCTTTGCTTTATCACCATTTATAGGGAATCCTAATTCTTGCAAGCCTCTTATAGTCATATTCTTTTTCAATAATCTTAAAACAAATTTTTCTCCATATATGTTTTTTTGTGAAGATACACGAATATTATAATCTGGATAAAGTACAATTCTACCATCTTGTGATTCTTGCTTTTCCTGAAACATATTTGAAATAGATTTTAATCTTCCAATTAGTTGTTGTTGTTTTTCTTTATTTATGTCTACAGCTTTTATTAGCTCACCATCTATTCTGTATCTTACTCTTATACTGTTTTCTAATGGTTCTATATGAATGTCACTTGCTCTTTTTTCCATTGCAGTTCTAATTATGCTGTCTACAAGAGTTGTAACATCTGCACTCCCTTCCATATTTTCAATTGCTTTTCCTTCAAATTTTTTTAGCACTTCTAGTACATTTCTTTCAAAGCTTATATACTTTTCCATTACTAAGCCTTTGTTTAGTAAAATTAGCTTTATTGTATCTACTGCTTCTTTGTTCAATGTATCAGCAAAGCATACCTTTATTTTATTTCCACTAACTTGGAAAGGTACTGCTTTATATTTATTAGCAACATCTAATGATATATATTTATTTATTGCTATTTGAATATCATTTTGTGTGATTAATATTGATTTTTCACCCAAAATTTCTCCTAATGCTTCTAATAGCCTGTATTCATCGCACAAATTTAGTGTTCTTATTATTTCAACTATTCTCATTTGTGGATTTTTCTTTTGATATTCCAATGCTCTATTAATATCTTCTTGTGAAATCAATCCTCTTCTTACAAGTTCAATTCCTATTGGTCCTCGTTTATTAGCTTCCATTTAAATCTCCCTTCTTCTCATATGTACTTATTTATTAATTAGTGTGCTCATTGTTACATTTTTCTCTTTTTTGCCTAAATTATAACTGACTGTAGCATCTAATTGCTTAATATAGCCTTCTTTATTTTCTGTAACAGATACTTTCATTTTATAGCCTTTACTAGAATTATTTAAAGTACTTATTCCTTCTTTTTGATTAATATATTCCTCTAATTTTTCCGTAGTAACATCTTTAAATTCCAAAACCTGAGCATATTCAAATAAATCTACAATATAATTAGTTGCACTGCTATTTCTCTTTACAAAATTAGACTGTAAATATATATTGTAAGATATTGTTATAATCAAGCCTGTAAATATCATAAAAATTGTTATAGCAATAATTGCATCTGCTAAAGTAACTCCCTTATTTTGTTTTAAGTTCATATTTCACCCTTTTCATCTATTTTTAAATCAAATAAAAATAATTTATTAAAAATTTGTATATTATTAAAAATATTATACTTAGAAAACTAAAATTGTAAATAAAATTATAATCTTTTTTTAAAGTCTTTCCAATTTGTAGCATAACAAAAGTTGCAATAACACTAACTAAAAATACTGCTTCATTTGTAGCAATAATTCCAAATATTGCAATTATCATTATATCTAATATTTGTATTTTTTTACTATTTTTCATAAGTTGTTTAATTATTAATAGTAATAGTATTGCTATTAAATATATAATATATCTATAAATATTAAATTTTAGTATGTATAGATATGTTATATATATTATTTCCACAATTAAGCCAAAAGTTAATACTTCCTTTGACATTTTCTTTGTTTCTTTTGCAATTCCACCTATCATAAAAAAAGTACTTATCATAAGTGTTCCAAAAATAAGTTCTATTATTTTGAATGGTTCTATGTTTAGAAAATCTATCTTTAAGGATATAACAAAAAAAAGATAAAATAACCCCGAAAAAGTTTCTATTAATATATATCTTGTTCCTATTTTTTGATGGCAATATCTGCATTTTCCTCTTAAAAATATATAACTTAATATTGGTATTAAATCTAAAAATTTTAATTTGTGATTACATTTTGGGCAGTATGATCTTGTGTGTGTTATATCTTGTTTAAGTGGAATTCTATATGTAGCTAGTGTAAAAAAACTCCCTAATACAACACCAATTATAAAAAAATTGAAATATATTATTATTTGTGCAATTATCATTTTTCTTCCTTTAATAGTAATTTAGGCATATACATATATTTTAATGTATATGCCTTCATAAATTATTTAGTTGCTTTTGCATATTCGTTAATGTCAACAGGTTCTCCATCTATCTTAACTGTTCCACTGCTTAATTCATTTTCTTCTACTAATGCATTTTGTGTTCTTGTTTTTGCATCTTTAGCATAATTAAATAAGTTTCCATTAAGAGCCATTGTAATTGTTACTCCTACTAATATTAACATAACAATTATTGTAATAACTAATGCAATTAAAGTAATACCTTTTTCTGATTTCATCCTTTGTTCCCCTCCTTTTTTTCTTTTTTGTGTATATATTTATAAAATAAATATTACCTAAATTTATTTTCCCGCAGTATTTAAAAAGTTTCCTGAATTTGTACTGTTTGAGGAATTGTTACTATTTGAGTTATTATCTCCTGTGGTTGTATTGTTCCCTGTGGTATTTGATGTTTGATTACTATATTGTGCGAAAGGATTAACCTTTCCTTTATTGTATTCTTTTGTTTTTTCGTAATGTTGTAAGTCCGTTGCATCCAATTGATAAGTTTTTACTATTTCTTCTGTGTTCATATTTTTTGTATCCTGTTGTAATTCAAGTTTAACATCTTCTGCCAATACATAATCTTGTACTTTGTCCGGTAAAGTTTTGCTACTAGGTATATAATCATAAAATAATATTCCTAATAGTAAAATTATAATTGCTATCAACAATAAAATTATAATTATTTCTTTAAAGACTGATTTAAGCATTATTTTTCTCCTTTAGTTAAAATTTATAATTATGTTTTCAACTACAAATGAAGCATTAAGAGTATTAGTATCCACAGTAGTAGTTGTTTTTCCTGCTGTTGTTTCTGAACTATTTGTTTTTGGTTCTATTTTAAAATTTACAACCTTATAGTTTAGTTCATCATCATCTTCTATATGATATAAGAAATTTGTTATTCCCACATACGTTCCAGATAAAGAAAATTTTATATTGTATGTGTCTTTAATTGAAGTTTCTTCAAAGTCTAAAATAATTTTTATTCCTTCATCCTTAGCATAACTTCCTAATTTATTCCATATATATTCAATTTTATATTTCTCTATTTGAGTTATTCCTATTCCATTGTTTCCAGTTAGAGGGGCTACCTTTGTTTCGTATTCTTCTTTTGCAGTTTTTAGTTTCTTAATTGATTCATCTGTAAGGTTTATTGCTTGAGCATAATTTTGGCTTGTTTCAGTATTAGCCTCTTCTACTTTCGTATCTAAATATAAGCTAGATTCTTTAATTTGCTTAATGCTATATACTGAAGCTTTTCCTATATTAATGCCCCTTGTTCCAGCAAGAATAGTTAATATTAATATAATAGCTCCTATTATTAAAATTAATGTTTTTTTCATTTTTGCTAACTCCTATTTTTTAGTAAGGTAAGTCACCTTCTATTGTTACTTGTATCATATCATCAACCATTGTACCTGATGTTGAAGTTACATTAGTCAAAATTGCCCTGTTTTGTAACTCAGATTTAAAATATCCTAAGTACTGGTATTCGCTTGCTTGTGCTTTAATAGTAATGTGTTTATCCGTTGTGTTTTCTATAGATAAAATTTGAGCTTCCTTTGGTATTGCAAACATTATTTCACTTAAAAGATTTGGAATAGCATTTTTGCTTTTATAATTTTCTTCTGCTCTATCGTTAGCCTCTTTTAGTTGTTCTAGTATAGATTCATAATTTTTTGTTCTCGCATCAATTAATGTAGTATATTCATTAACTTTTTGAGTTTTAGCCTTTGTATCATCTATTATTTCTTGTGCCAAATCAGTTTTTTTATCTATTTGGTTATGAAGCACTGCTGTTATAATAATGTAAATAATCAATAAAGTAAACACGCTATAAGCAAATCTAATACAGTTTATTTCTTTAAAGTTCAACTGTAATTCCTTATGTGTTTTTGGTGCTTTAACTTTATTCTTTCCAAGAGAAGAAATATCACTAGTAAGTAAATCTCTTATTTTTTCCCATTTTTCTTGGTTATTGCTAAAGTTTACTCCTTTATTTTTCTTTTCTAGAACTTGCATTGCCATAGCAATAGCAGAGTTTACTTCAATATAGTCTTTTATGTTAATTTTAAGGCTTGTTTTATCAACAAAATATGGTGCTAATATTTCACATTTGTAATTCAAAAACTTTTCTTGGAAGTATAAATCTATGTTATTAATTATTATTCCTGTACCTGTTATATAAATTTTTTCAATATTAGTCTTATTTTTTTCTAGTACTTTATTTATTTCTTCTGTAATCTGATAAATAACTGGTACTATTATTTCCAAATATTCATTATTCTCTGTTTGCAAATTCTGGCTACTTGCTGTATATAATGTTGTATTTTTGCAGATCTCATAAGCTTTGCTAGTAGAATTCTCTTTTTCAGTAATTTTTTTTAATATATCATTCATTCCCAAATCTATTGTATCTACTTTAACAGGAATACCTTTTGCCACTGTTATAACTTCAGTTCTGTCTTCCATATTAACTATTATGCAATTTTCTTCTTTAGTTATAGAATTAATTGCTAGTGAAACTGGTGACAAGTTCACCATTCTATATGGATCCAGTAATTGTATGTTTTCAGCAATATCACCTTTTTCAGCGAAAGCATATAATACGTTTTTCTTATCATTATCATTTTTTTCGTCTGAAAGAATATATTTATAGTCTAGTGTAAGCCTATTTTTAGACATTTCGTTACATAAGTATTCGAATTCTGTCTTAACAGCTTTTTTTTGATCCGCATCTTTTAACAATGCAAAAATTTCACTATTTGTATATTTTTCTTTCGACAAGTTAATACTTATAGGAGTCTTATAGCTAAATGTTTCATCAACTATTTGTTTTATGGTTTTTTCAATATCTTGATCATAAAATTTAACTCCATAATTTTCTATTTTTGTGTTGTCATTTTCTTTTGAAACTTTTGCATATTTTATTAAATTATCTTGTACAAACAATCCTAAACACTCTGCCATTTTTTCTCCTTAGTTTTTTGTTTTATATACTTTTATAATGTCTTTTTTATTCTTTAATAATACTTGTATTTTTTTCTAAATTTTCATCACTATTATTTTATCTTTTTTTCGCATAAAGTCAATAAATTTTAAGTAAATGTAATACAAATGTAATCTTTTTGTAATATTAATTTGCATATTATTGATTTTTTGGGAAAATATATATTTATATGAATTTTGGAGGTGTTTAAATGTCTACTGAAAAGCATTTAAAATTAACTGGTATGTCTAATATTTCGTGGAAGGACGCAATTGTTCAAACTATTAACGAAGCTTCAAAAACTTTAGATTACATTTCTTCTGTAAAAATATTAGAACAAACTGCAAAAATAGATGGAAATAAAATTATAGAGTATTACGCAACTATAGATTTAAGCTTTGGAATTGATAAAAGATAAGGAGGTTTTTTATTATGAAGAATAGTCCTATGGATACTCAAAAAAATTACCAAGAGTATGTAAACCAAAAATCTCCAAACTCACCTATATTAAAAAACTGTTTTAATAGCTTTTGGGTAGGAGGATTAATATGTGCAATTGGGCAATTCATTTTAGAAATATGTAAGTATAATGGATTAGACAAAACTACTGGTTCAACTATTGTTTCTATTAGTCTTATATTTTTAAGTGCATTTTTAACTTCATTAAATATTTTTAATAAAATAGGTAAATTTGCCGGTGCTGGTTCTCTAGTTCCAATAACAGGTTTTGCTAACTCTATTGTTTCTCCTGCTATGGAGTATAAATCTGAAGGTTATGTTATGGGGGTTGGAGCAAAAATGTTCACAGTTGCAGGGCCTGTGTTGGTTTATGGAATTTCTACTTCCGTAATTGTTGGGCTTTGCTATTTATTATTCAATGCACAGACAATTACTTTAGTTTAAAAATTGTAATTTATCTGAACATTTATATGCAAATTTGGAATGTAGGGGCGATTTTAATCGCCCGCAAATAAATTGTAAATTATTATTAATAATTTGTTACAACAATCCGCCCAATCTCGTCGGAGTTATATATATTATTTTTTTCAAGAAAATCCGGGAG
>OIYS01000312.1_pt1 | contig 36337 bp, 35 predicted proteins | sample 1588271 | NCBI WGS metagenome assembly OIYS01 (sample SAMN03283286) | human gut metagenome | biome: human-associated habitat; material: feces | host: Homo sapiens | place: Peru | collected 2012
TCGATAATATAAATATCATCTCTTGAAGTAAAAATGTATTCTTTCATTTTTGGATTCCATCTTTTAGTTTGATGACCAAAATGAACACCAGCTTCTAATAAATAATTCATTGACACAACTGTCATATATATTCCTCCCTTTCGTTATATCTTCCACCTATATCAACTTTATACATCACCAATTTGGCACTAGACATATAAATCCATAAGGTGTGTAAATTAAAAAGCCACATATATTATAACACATTATATGGCTTTTACAACATTTTTTTGTATATTTTTTTACATTACTCTTCTGATTGCTACTATTGGAGTTGTAAGATACATGGTATCCGTTCTAATACCTAACTCAGGTATGCTAGCATGTACAATAGTTCCATTACCAATATATAGTGCTGAATGTGTAACATATCCATCATAACCATAAGATATTATATCACCTATTCTAATATCTTCTATATCTACACTATCACCTGATACTGACTGACCATATGTAGTTCTTGGAAGACTTATACCAAAATTTGCAAATACAGATTGTACAAATCCAGAACAATCAGCTCCATTAGTTAAACTTGTTCCACCCATAACATATGGATTTCCAACAAACTGTAAAGCAAAATTAACAACACTTTCTTGAAAAGTTAAATCTATTTCCTCTACCTCTTCGGGTTCTGGCTCTTCCTCCTCTATTTCACCAAGTACATCTTTTAACATCTCACTATGATATATTTCAAATACATTGGTGCTTTCTACTACTTGTTCTTTTTCTTTTATTTGATAAATTTTAAATGATTTATCCATTTTTTTGATTTCTAATGCTTCTATTTTATTTATACCAAGTAGAAATATTGTAGTTACTATAGGTAACACTAGAAATTTTCTAAATAAATTTTTCACAAAAATTCTCCTATACTTCTATTTTTATGCCTTCTTATTTTTTAGGCACATTGTCGATTATAGCAAATATGAAGTACTTTGTCAAATTTATTGTAATATTTTTACCACATAACCACTTTTTATATACATTTTTTTGTACAAAAAAACCACTTTTTAGTGATTAATTTATTTTAAAATTTCCAGATATTATACTACTCATTATTCATATTTATTTATATTTTTACAAAAAAAAGGTTAATTTTATTAACCTCAATCAAAATCAAATTGCTTGATTAATATATATATTGGTGACCCGTAAGGGGTTCGAACCCTTGAATGTAGCCTTGAGAGGGCTATGTGTTAAGCCACTTCACCAACGGGCCTTAAAAGAACAAATTAATTATAACATATTATTTACCTACACACAATATTTTTTGATAAAAAACTTATAATATTGACAATTATATTATTTAATGATTTAATTATATTAAGTGCAGGTGGTTTTATGAAGTTTACAACAATTAATGAGATTTTAAGGAAAAAAATAATAGATACATATTATACATACAAACAAGAATACATGCCTGATACCGAAGATGAGCCAGAAATCGAAGATGAATTTGATGATATTGATATAAATGAATTTGAAGATAATATTGATGAATTTATTGAAGAGCAGAAAATAGACTTTGAAGAAAAAGTTATTTCAAGATTGATAGATGACATAAAATCTAGCAAGTATAAAAAAATAATATATTTAATACTATTACAAGACGCATTTGAATATATAAAAACAGAACAATTAAAAAATAAATGTATAGGAATATATGAGAAAGATATGATAGTACACCTAGAAAATCTCGATATTGATAGGCTTATTCATTTACTTGATTTTGATGAAGAAATATTTTTTGATGTTATAACTCTATTTTTTGAATATAATTTACAAAACAATTTTAACGATAAGTATAGAAATAGAATTTTAATTAAAAATTCTAAAAATTTTGAATGTTTAAAAAAATTTAAAGTATATATATTAGATGAAATAACATTCGACTATGAAAAAAGAAGGTATAAATAGAATTATCCTTCTTTTATTTTTGAGTATCTTTCCTTAATCCTTTCTAATCCTAATATATTCATAATTTCATATAAATCTGGAGTCATAGATTTACTAGTTAAAGCAACTCTAAGTACTGTAGATACATCAGCAACATTACCTTTAAAATTCTCTGGATTTTTCTTATATTCTTTCATATTAGAAGCATATCCAAGTTCATCGCACATAAGTTTAATATTATTAAACCAAATAGCCTTATCAAGAGTAAAATACTTATCTAAATATGTATCTAAAATAACACTTATTTCACTTTTATCAGTTATATTTTTCCATTCATATTCCTTTTCTTTAGAATAAAATACATCATCATACATATACCAAATTAAATTTTCTATATCAGAATATTTAGCAATATCCTTTCTTGGTTTTTCTTGTTGTCTTTCTATATTAATAATTTCTTTATAGTAATCTGGATCTCTATTTATTAATTCTTCCAATGATTTAGAATAAGTTTTAGCCCAATCAAGTGATTTTTCATATAATTCTTCTTTTGTCATTTTAGATATCATATTTTTAGATATATCATCTAATTTCATTAAATCATATAAAGCACCACTCGTACTCATTTTATCTGCACTAAAACAAAAATCAGTAAATTTTTTATCTGGGTTTGCTGTATGCCATTCTTCATAATTAGAATTTATTATAGTCATTAATGATTCTATAACTGCAAGTGTAGGATAACCTAGTTCATCATAATAAGTCATCAATGCTTCTGGATCTTTTCTTTTACTTATTTTTCTTAAAGAATCTCCTTCCTTCTTCATAATTAAAGGAGTATGTATATACTTTGGAGCTGTAAATCCAAAGGCTTCAAACATTTGAATATGCTTAGGTGCACTAGGTAACCACTCTTCTCCTCTTACTACATGAGTTGTATGCATCAAGTGATCATCTACTACATGTGCGAAATGATAAGTAGGAAGCATATTCTCACTTTTCATAATTACTTCATCTATATCATTTTCATTTAAAAATAGTTTTCCTTGTCTTAAATCATCAAATTCAAATTTATTTTCAAAATTACCATTACTTCTAAATCTTAAAACAAACTTTTCTCCGTTATTTATTTTATTAATAGCATCTTCTATACTTAATCTAGAACATCTAGCAAACTTTCCATGATATCCTGGACGAATCTTTGAAATCTCTTGATTTTCTCTCATTTCAGCAAGTTCCTCTGATGTACAAAAACAAGGATATGCTCTTCCTATTTCAATTAAATGTTTCATAAAAGTTTGATATATTTCTTTTCTTTCACTTTGAATATAAGGACCATAATTACCTACTATTTTACCTTCAAATTCATATTCATCTGGGCTCATACCATAATGATTTAAAGTATTCATAATAAGTTCTACTGCACCATCTACTTCTCTTTTTTTATCTGTATCCTCATTTCTTAAAAAGAATACTCCATTCGATTGTTTAGCAATTACATAGTCTATCAAAGCAGACATAAGGTTTCCTATATGCATAAAACCCGTTGGTGATGGAGCATATCTAGTAACACATGCGTTCTCATCTAAATTTCTTTCTGGATAAATATTTTCATAATCTTCAATTGTTTTTGTAATATTTGGAAATATTACATTAGCTAAATCTTTATTAGTCATAAACTCTTCCTTTCATAAAAAAATAGATTAATCCTAACATAAGGACGAATCTATATCGTGGTACCACCCTATTTTCATGTATTTCTACATCTTTTAAGCTTAACGTGCTTCTCATTATACGTCTCTATTGAAGCTCCAAAGTTTCTTCTAATAATATATTTATTAACTTACACCTACCGTTAACTCTCTAAAAAATAAAATTATTATACTACTCTTCTTCATCGCCTTTATGTACTGATTATAACAAATTTTTTTACATTTGTAAATATTTGATTATTTTTTTATTATAATGTATAATACTTATCTATGTGGAGGTGACTGTATGTTAAAAATTTTGACAATTAATGACTCTCAATTTAAATATATGACAAAAAGAACATTTGAATGTAAAACTGCAGAATCAACAGTCCATCCATTTACTGAAAATGAAAACAAAAAAGTATTCAAGCTATTTAAAGAAAAAAAATTTACAGATGATGAAATAGATAATAAAGTTAAGAAAATAACTATTTTAAATGAAAAACTAGCGAATGCTAATTATGTTGTAAAAGCTGAAAACATAATTAAATATAGAGATAAAATTATAGGCTACACGATGCCATATATAAATGGTGATACATTTTCTACTCTTTCTTTCAACAAAAGAAATTCTAAATTAATTTTAAAAGAAATAGCTAATAAATTAAAAGAGTTGCATAAACTAAATATAATATGTGCGGATATTCCAGGAAATATATTGGTTGACAAAGAAAAAAATATAACTTTTATAGACTACGACAATTTTGCAGTTGATAACCTAAAAATTGATACTAGAAACATGTTTTTAAGAGATTATTTATCAAAAATAGATAAATTTGATGAAAAATTTGATTATTATTTATTCAATTTATACACACTTGCCATATTAAGTAAAATACATATTATTTATATAAATACTGCATATCAAATTGAGCCTTATAAATTTGATTTAAAGAATAAAGAAATTAATAAAATCGTTTATAACACATTTGATCTGCTTATGTATAACAGAAATCAAATAAAAACATACGATGAAGACTTGATAATAGACAAATTAATGGATACAAATAAAAAAATAAAGTTTAAAAAATTCTAAACTTTATTTTTTATTTCTTTTATAATTAAACATATATTGTATAGCTAACCCACTATATTCTTTATAAGTATTTTTAGTAAACTCTCTTATATTTTTTTCACCTTCAATATTATAATCATCCAACATAAATTTTTTAACCCAAGTATCTATAGGATATACATCAAATTTTTGATAAGCAAACAAAAGAATACAAGAAGCAACTTTATTCCCTATCCCTTTAAAACTAATCAAATAATTAAGGGAATCTTCACTTGATAGATTATATATGCTATTAATATCAAATCTACCATTATTTATATTTTGTACTGCTTCATATACATATTTATCCCTAAATCCTACCTTACACATTCTATAATCCATCATACTTACATTTTTTAATCTTTCATAACTAGGAAACAAATAATATTCATTACCTTCAAAAATAACCCTATCTCCATATTTGTGCGCTATTAAATTAAGACTATTAGCTATACTAGGTACACGATTATTTTGAGAAATAATATATGATATAATTGTTTCAAAAGGATCTTGATGAATCATTCTAAGACCATTACTAAATTTAACTGCAGACTCTATTTTTTTATCTAAATTAATTATATTATTCTCTATTTCTGTGTAATTTCTATTTAAATCAAAATAATCATTAACAATTTCAAGAAGATTATCATCTTTATTTGAAGTTATATTAATGTATTCTCCATCTATTTCAAGTTTTATAACTCTATCTTTTATTATAATTACATAACCTTTTTCAGATTCTTTATATCTAAATATTTGACCACAAGTAACTGTGGATTTCAAATCAAAGTTATTTTTAATTCTAATCATTTCAAACCACCTAAATAAATTATAACATTTTTTTATAAAAAAGGGTTGCAAAAGGTATTTTTTTTTGTTATAATTTTATTGTTGTCATGGCGATGTAGCTCAGTTGGCTAGAGCACATGGTTCATACCCATGGTGTCGAGAGTTCGAATCTCCCCGTCGCTACCAAATTGATAGTAAACTCGAACTATTCGAGTAAAAATTTAAAACGACTTTTTGATAAGTCGTTTTTATATTATTATGTATTAAAAAATGAACTAATTTAAAGTTCATTTTTTACTATTATTATAACACATAATAATATTGCTCATACACATAGCAACCGTAATTGGTCCTACACCACCTATAGCAGGTGTTATTAAAGATGCTTTTTTCTTTAATGCATCAAAATCAGCATCACCATACACTTTTCCATCTTCTATAGTACATCCTGTATCAATAATAATTGCTCCATCTTTAACCATATCAGCCAAAAGTAAATTCTTAACACCTGTTGCACTTATTATAATATCAGCACCTTTAGTGTGTTTTTCTAAACTTTCTGTTCTAGAATGACAAACAGTTACTGTAGCACCTTCTTTTAATAATACATTTATTAAAGGCCTTCCAACTAATTTTCCTTTTCCTATTATAGTTATATCTTTACCACTTAATGAAATATTATATTCCTCAAATATTTTCATTATAGCTAAAACTGTACATGGAACAATAGTTTTTCTACCACTTATTAATCTTCCAATATTTATATCAGTCAATCCATCTATATCCTTACTATTTATTATAGTATTAAATAATCTTTTTTCATTATATTTTTCAGGTATTGGTAATTGTACCATTACACCATTTACATAATCATCATTATTTAATTCCTTTATTTTATTTATAATTGTAAGTTCTGGAGTTCCATCTTCATATTGATAGTATCTAAAAAATATTCCTATTTTATTACAAGCATCTTCTTTTGCTTTAACATATTTATTACTTACTTCATCTGAACCTATCTGTATTACAGCAACTGATGGCCTTATTATACAACCCTTTATACTTTGCTTTAATTCATCCAAAATTCTTTCACTTATTTCTAAACCATTTACAATATTATTCATATAATCCTCTCCATATACTCTCTTGTACTATAATTATAACAAATTCATAAGTTACCTTGTCAAGAGTTTAATATATAATAAAATTAAGTTTACATTTGAAGTGTAAAATAAAAAGATTGAATAATCAATCTTAAAATTTATTTTTATTTAAAGTATTTTGTATAGAACTATTTAACTTTCTAGGACCTGCAGCATTTCTAATATTACTAGTTCTAAGTAAAAAATTACTTCTATCAATTTCTGTTTGATTTGTAATATTAGTTGTCCTATTAACTGTTTTTATATCAGGTTTATTTTCAGCAATTCTCATTCTAGCTAAAGAATTATCGTAATGATGACTTACGCCCATCTTTAGTCTATTTGCATCGTTTTGATTATGAATATAATTACTTCTTTCATTAAATCCATCTGTATTAAAATTCATTTACCCATTTACCCTCATATAAACAATATTCATTATAACTACATAAAGTATCTTTGAATGTATATTTATATACTTTCTTACTCTTTTTATTTATACTTTTAAATTTAGAATTTAAATCTTCTACATTTATAAAATTGCCAGTAGATATTTCATTTTGCATAGAAGCATCACTATATATATAGTACATATTATCTATTACTTTAGCAAATCCGACATAATTATAAACAACTATATCATCATTATCATATGAAGCTTTTATAAATTCGGTTAAATCATAATACTTAACACTAGTGTTACCTGTAGTACATAAACCAGTATATATAAATCTACTATTTATGGCATCATATTGCCATGTACCTATATAAGGAGAATCATTACCCTCTTCTACTATAAAATCAGCTAAATTATAATTAACACTTTTACCTATTATATTTTTAATTCTAAGTTTAATATAATCATCCTGAAATTGTTTAGAGATATTTGTACAGTTTGTTACTCCTTCATATGGAGTCATATTACCTTCATATATATCTAAAAAAGCATTATATAAAATATCATTATTAGACATATCAGAATATGTAAATTTATCTAAACTATAATATGTAGTGGCACTATAAACACCATTTCTCATTAAAGGATAGTGTAAATTACTTAAAGTCTCTTCATCTACATCTTTCTTTTTTACTTCCTCTTTAACCTTATTGTTATTCATTTTTGGTAACTTAAAATCTTCTATAAAATCATGTATTTGAGGAAACAATAATACAAGAACTACAGAAATGACAAATAATACTATAATAAATTTATTTTTTTTCATACTATCACCTAAATTAAATTCTTTCTTTTAAAAACTCTAACACCCGGTACTACATATATATTAACATGTGCTTTATTAGTAAATTTAATAAAACCTAACCCCTGTATTACTATATCATTATCATCATCTATATCTATTTCTTTCTTATCTAAATTTGATACATTAAATAAAGTTTTATATGATCTATTAATATTTAACATACGAGATACATAAATAGTTAAACTATTTTTATCTTCCACCTCTATTTTAACCAAATCATCAATAGATATAACTTGTTTGCCTTTTATTTGATATGTTATAGGTTTAATCTCTTTAGTAGGTATTATTCTTTTTACAGTATTTGAATCTACAAAATTAATTATATCCTCATTATCTAAAAGACCTGGAGTATCAATAATAGTTAAATCATTATTTATTTTAATTTCTATAGAATCTATTGTAGTAGATGGAAGATTACTAGTAGTAATAAAAGAATTCAAATTTGAATAATTATAAATTATCTTATTAATCATAGTACTCTTACCAGCATTAGTAAATCCTACTACAAATACATTATTACTTTTTTTATTATTTAATATTTTAGAATATAACAAATCAAAATTATAATTTTTAACACTACTAATTATAATAGAATCTATTATATTCAAATTATAATCACTAAAATATTCCAATAATTTTTTATCATAACAAGATTTAGGTAAAATATCTCTTTTAGTTAAAACAAGTAAAATATCATTACTTACATATTTGCTTATTTCTTCTAAATTTTTGTTAATATTAAACAAATCAACAACAAGAACTACCAAATCGTTAGTTTTATTAATATTCTCTAATATATTAATAAAATCTTGATTACTTTTAACAACTGTTTTATATTCATTGTAGTTATTGATTCTAAAACATCTTTCACAAAGATTATTATTAATATTTGACGTATAACCTAAAACATCTCTATCAATATTTTGAAGTTTAACTCCACACCCAGTACATCTACACATAATATCTACCCTTAGTGAATAAATCTTTATCTCTTAATTTTTTTTGTATTTTTTTCTCTTTATGTCTTTTAAATCTAGCAACTGGGAACTCTTTTTTATCTATTTGATCTAATAAAATTGTAGTAATACCTATAGTATTACCACATACTACATCATCCATCATAGAATCCCCTATCATAGCTATCTCATCTAAACCAAACTTAGAATTTGTTATAAGTTCATTTATTTTATCTACATGAGGTTTTCTAACACTACATAAATAATCTATTTTTAATTCTTCATGAAAAGGTTTAACGCGAGCTTTTATACTATTAGATGCCAAATATATTTTAAATCCTTTTTCCTTTAAATCTTTAAATAATACCTTAGTTTCTTCTCTTGGAATTCTTTCAGTTATGGTAACTAATGTGTTGTCTAAATCAAATATTAAACATTTAATTCCTCTAGAAAGTAGCATATCATAATCTATTGTATATATATTTTTTTGATACATATCAGGTACATATATTTCCATAACTCACCTTCGTTCTAATATAATTTTATCACATAACACCAATTATTAAAAGAGTAAATTAAAAAAATATTCAATAAAAAAATCCCATATGGGAATGTTATTTAAGATTCATAGATATATAAGATTTTTCTATATCTTTATTTCTCTCATTATATTTTTTAGTATTTATAGAATTTATAATAGTAATTCCTAATACTACAATCATAAAAATAACCATTCCTTTGCTTTTAACTAATTCCATATCTATTACCTTCTTTCTGTATTAATCTTATCACGAATATTTGTTCGTGTCAATTAAATTTGTGAATTTATTTGAACAAATGTTTGACAAATGTAAAGGTATGTGTTAAAATGTATATAGAATTTGGAGGTAAGATATGGAAAAACTTACAAAAAGACAAGAAGATGCATTAAAATATATAAAAACATATATTGTATCACATGGTTATCCCCCTACTGTAAGAGAAATTGCAGAGGCAATCGGAGTTTCATCACCTGCTACTGTTCAAGCCCATCTTGATGGTTTAGCAAACAAAGGTTATATAAAAAAAGGTAGTAATAGAAATAGAACAATAGAACTTATGGTAGAAAATGAATTTTTACCACAAAATGAAAATGTTGTTGAAGTTCCACTACTTGGAAAAATAACTGCTGGAAACCCAATAGAAGCTATTCAAAATCCCAATGAATATTTTTCTTTACCTGCTTACTTAATTCCAAAAAGCAAAGAAGTGTTTACATTACTTGTAAGTGGAGAATCTATGATTAATGCTGGAATATTAGATGGAGATATAGTTATCGTAGAAAGAAAAAACACTGCTAGAAATGGTGAGATAGTTGTTGCAATGACAGAAGAAAATGAAGTTACACTAAAAACATTTTATAAAGAAAATGGACATATAAGATTACAACCTGAAAACGATACAATGGAGCCTTTTATATTTGATAATGTATTTATTTTAGGTAAAGCTATTGGTTTATATAGAAAAATATAAAAAAAGAAACATCAAAGTTTCTTTTTTATTTTGCTAAGAGCTCTTCCCCTATGTGAAACACTGTTTTTTTCTTCATCAGTTGCTTCTCCAAAAGTTTTACCTAAATCGTCAGACAAAAATATTGGATCATATGCAAAAGAAGTATCACCTAATTCATGATCAATAATTTTTCCATATGTTTTACCATCACTCGTTTCATATGTGCCATCCATATGATATAAAACTATTTGACACATAAAGAAAGCTTCTTTATCTTTATCTTTTAAATTTTCAATTAATTTTTTCCTATTAGCTTCAGAATCATGTGAAACACAGTATCTAGCACTGTAAACCCCAGGTTCCATATTAAGCGCTGTACAACAAATTCCACTATCATCTGCTAAAACATCATAACTAAGTCCTTTAGATTTTAAATACTTGCTAATAGCTCTAGCCTTAATTAATGCATTCTCTAAAAATGTAGTACCAGTTTCCTCAATATCTTCAGTAAAACCAATATCCTCTAATGTAATAAGTTCTACATTATCTAATATTTCCTTAAATTCTTTAATCTTATTTTTATTATTAGAAGCAACAACTATTTTTTTCATAAAACCCTCCTTAATATAATTTATTTGGATATTCTCCATCACAAATCATTTTATTTATACAATCTACTAATTCTTGTTTATCTTCTTTATAGGTAATTCCATGCCATACTGCACTTGTACTTATTACCTTAACTTTTAAATTATCATTTTCTATTCTTTCAAAAACTACATCCGGTATTAAATATTCACATTTAGTTAAATCTGATTCATTACGTTTAAAGAAATCAATAAAATGTTTATCTAAATAATCAATCATATCTGGTTTAAATATAAACATATTCATAGATACCAAATCAGATGGCTCAACATAAAAAACGTCACTTCCATCTAATGGTGATACCTTTACTTTACCATTTTCATTTATTACACTAGACTCAATTATACTAGTCAAATAACCATCATTTTGTTTACAATAACCTCTTTTAACAGCACCATTGCAAGTTAAAGTATTTCCTACCTCATACCCTATCATACCATAACATGATGTATTTTCCTTTAAAAATTCAGCAGCTTTAATAAAAGCATCCCTTCCATAGAAATCATCAGCATTTATAATAGCAAATGGTTCATTAACAACGCCTTTACAGCTTAATATTGCATGTCCAGTTCCTAAAGGTTTAACCCTATCAGAAGGTAAAACTACTCCATCTGGTATATTTTTAATATCTTGAAAAACATACTCTACATTAACTTTTCCTTCTATTCTAGAACCTATAGTTTCTTTAAAAATATCATAATTCTCTTCCTTAATAATAAATACAACTTTATCAAATCCAGCAAAAATTGCATCATAAATAGAATAATCTATTATGAATTCACCATTAGGTCCAACAGGTTCTATTTGTTTGAGACCTCCAAATCTACTACCCATTCCTGCAGCCATAATAACTAATGTCATAAATTCCCTCCTCTTAACATTTTATATGGTTTTAATAAATTACTATCATAATCCAATTTATAAATACCAACAGGAGTCCCATTTAATATAAATAAAATTTTATCTTTACCATAAATATTATTTAAAGGGCACCCATTAAGTACTTTTTTCTCAATATCAGATGTAAGTTCTATTTTATCTATATCAAGCACATCCTTTATATCTATTAAATTATTCACATTAACATCATCTAAACTTATAGAATCTTCTATTTTAAAATTGCCCTGTCTAGTTCTTCTTAAATCAGTCATAATTCCACAAGTATTTAAACTAGTTGCAATATCTCTTATAAGCGATCTTATATATGTACCTTTACTTACACAACATCTAAACGAAAAAATAGTTTTATTATTGTCATAAATAATATCATTCATAAGTTCTATCTCTTTAATATTAACATCTCTTTTGGGTAATTCTATATCAATACCTTCTCTTGCATATTCATATAATTTTCTACCATTTACTTTAATAGCTGAATACTTTGGTACTTCTTGTGAGTAAATACCCTTAAAACTATTTAAACATTTTACTATTTCATCTTTAGTTTTTATAGAAGAAATATCTTCTTCTACTTTACCTTCTATATCTAGAGTATCAGTCTTAATACCTAAGGTAACGGTTGCGATATACTCCTTATCCATAGATGTAAGTTCATCTACTAATTTAGTAGCAACCCCTACACATACTACAAGAACTCCAGTAGCAAGTGGATCAAGTGTTCCTGTATGTCCTACCTTTTTTGTCCCAATTACTTTTGATATTTTATTTACCACATCTCTACTAGTGATACCTTTAGGTTTATCTATTATGAACACACCATTCATACCATCACCATCCTCATTATATCCAATTTTTAAATTACTGTCAAATAAAAAAAGATAGAAAACTATCTTATTTCATAAATTGTACCTTCTCTTGTATCTTTTAAAATAATTCCTTTATCTTCTAACTCTTTTCTTATTAAATCAGCTCTCTCATAATCCTTATTACTCTTAGCTTGTTTTCTTTCTTCTATCTTACTATTTATATAATCTAAAATATCTTTATCTACTTCATCTCTGGTTAATAAATTTAAACTTAATACCTTATCAAAATCTTTAATAAGCTCTAATTTAGTAGTATTATTAATATCAGATTTAATAACGTCATAAAGAACAGTTAAAGCATTTGAAGTGTTTAAATCATTTTCAAGTTCATATTTAAATTTTGATTTATACTTATTAAATTCATCCTCATTCAAACTACTATCATCGCTCTTTATAGATTTTATTTTATTTATAAGCTTGTTATATGTATTAACCGCACTATCTAAAGACTCATAAGAAAAAACTAATTGTTTATGGTAATGAGATTGTAAACAAAACAATCTATATACGATAGGATTATATCCTTTTTCTTCTAAAAGTGAAACAGTTAAAAATTCCCCTTTTGACTTACTCATTTTACCAGATTTATCATTTAAATGCTCTGGATGAAACCAATAATTACACCATTTATGACCTATATAGCTTTCAGTCTGCGCTATCTCATTAGTATGATGAGGAAAGATATTGTCAACCCCACCACAATGAATATCTAAATTTTCTCCTAAATACTTAAGAGAAATACAAGAACACTCAATATGCCATCCAGGATATCCAACTCCCCATGGTGAATCCCATTTAAGTTCTTGAGAATCAAATTTAGATTTAGTAAACCAAAGAACAAAATCATTTTTATTTTTTTTATTTGAATCAATTTCAACATCAGTTCTAACAGCTTCGATTAATGAATCTTCAGTATGGTTAGTAAGAACATAATATTCCTTTAATTTTGATGTATCAAAATAAACATTACCACCACTAACATACGCATAACCTGTCTCTTCTAATTTTTTTATAAACTTTATATAATCATCAATTAAAGAAGTTGCTGGAACAACAATACTAGGCCACTTAATATTTAACTTGGAACAATCAGTTTTAAAAGCATCAGTATACATACGTGCTATATCAAGAACAGATTTATGTTCTCTTTTAGCCCCCTTAAGCATCTTATCCTCACCTGTATCAGCATCACTAGTTAAATGCCCAACATCCGTAATATTCATACATCTTTTAACATTGTATCCAATATAATTTAAACTTTTTTCCAAAACATCTTCCATTATATAAGTTCTAAGATTACCTATATGTGCAAAATGGTACACAGTAGGTCCACAAGTATACATAGTAACCATATCCTTATTATTTGGAACAAATTCTTCAATACTTCTAGTCAACGTATTATATAATTTCATAAAATCACTTCCTATTTAATTATATCATAACTTATATTTATATTAACAAAAAAAAGTACAAAAGTACTTTTATTTAACAAAATCAACTTTTCTACATTCTCCAGTCATTACATTTTGAATATATTGAATAGATTGAATTAAGTTTTCATTTGATAATTTTTTATAAGAATCTAACTCTTTAATATTTGGTAATTTAGATAAAGTATAATTAATCATTTCATTATCAACAAAATTTACACCATCACTTATATTTTGCCATGATACTTGTTTACTTACAATTTTTTTATTTTCATCATAATACTCATGAGTAAAATTTTGTTTAGTTAAAACTTTATATAGATTTTTAAAATATCCATTACCATCTATATTACCATAAGAGGCATCACTATTAACAGTTTTTAAAGTCATAATAGATTTATGTAAAGTGAAATCAAGAGCAGCTACATCAATTTTTCCAGATTCAGTTTTCTTATAACTATCTAATAAGAAATTTGAGAATAAAATTGCATCATTAGAATTTTGTAAATTATAATTACAAATTGCATCAATAGCAAGAAGTGCATCCTCTATATCTTTATTATCATAATTACCTAATATAGAATTTCTATCTTTAGTAGCTATAGAATCAGAAGATAAATACTTTAAATTCATAAATTTAATTAAATCCTTTACTGTTTCATTACTTACAGAAATTTTATTATTTAATAAATTACTTATTTCATTATATTTATCATTAAATTCTTTTTGTATATCTATTTTAGATTCTTCATTCATCATATTTCTTAAAACTTCTAATTTACTCTTAATATAAGCTTTATTATTTTGATCATGAGTTCTAGATTCCATTGAAGTAAGATCTTCGTTTGATACATAACTTTTTGCATAATATGTAGCAACTTGTGCATTCATAGTGGCAAAAGCCTTAGCTGAATCACTTAAATCCCAAATTCCAAAAGTAAATCCATCTACTGTATAATCTTTCTCATCAACAAATAAAGTTTTAAGTTTATTATATTCAGCTTGAACAACATCTTTATTCCCAGAATTCGCACCACTTATTAAATTACTAACAATACTTTCAATATAACCAAGTATTTTAGAATCGTTTTCATAAAATAAATCTTTAGTAGATATTAAACTTTTTTCATCTATCATAGCTTGAATTAAAATACTTTGAACAGAATTAAAATCATTAATCATATTATCAGAATCTATTCTTCCTTTAAATTTAGAGAAATTATCAGCATTTATTTGTCCATTTTCATTTAAAGGTGCTAATTTATCTAATAGTATTACAAGAGTTGCATTTTCTAAAGTTTCTTTATTTACACCTGGTAATAAATTACTTAGTTTTTTCATCTCAGAATCAGTCAAATCTTCAACTGAAACAATTGAATTACCAATATTTATATCTTTTGTTTTATCATTTTTCTTACAACCTGCTAAACCTGTTATTGTAACAAGACCCGCAAGTGATAATGCAGCTATTTTTAAACTTGTTATTTTATCTAACTTTTTCATAATATTCCCCCTTAGATGTTGCATATGATATCACATTTAATCGTTTTTGTCAAATTATGTTACTCTCTTTTTATAAAATTTAAAGTTTTAAAAATTTTTTTAATCTTCTACATATTTTCTTGCTTTTTTACAAACTTATCAAGTATATCTCTATAGCATCCATCCCATACATGCTCACTTATTAATTTCATCTAATACATTAATATTTTCTTCCATTTTATCACCATTTAGTTATGGTTAAAATTCTTAAAAAATATAAAAAAAGAACTAACAAAAGTTAGTAATCAAAAAAAATGTGGTGCTGAAAGAGGGATTCAAACCCCCGACCTGCTCTTTACGAGGGAGCTGCTCTATCAACTGAGCTATTTCAGCATATATGGTTACCCCAGTAGGATTCGAACCTACGCATAATGGAGTCAGAGTCCACCGCCTTACCGCTTGGCTATGGGGCAATATCCATAATTAGATTATACTATGTAAAGCATAATTATTCAACCTCTTTTAACACCTTTTTAAATTTTTAACGTATCTTTCATTTAATATTTCAAACATAATATCTCCAATACTGTACCACTTTATTTGAACCCAATTTCTCCTATATTCGGTTTTAGGATTATAATCCAATACCCTACTTAAAGATTGAAATATTAAGCAAGAAAAATGAATAGAACTCGATTTAAAATTAATCTTATCCATAATATACTTATAAAGTTCATCACGAGTTACATAAAAGAAATCCTCTGGAGTACCGCAAATCAAAACATCTACAACAGAATATTCCTCATTTGTTCCTTGTAATAAAAATCTATTAATACATTTATTAATAACACGCTCATTATTTATAAATGTATTAATTCTATCTATTGATTTTTTATTATTAATCTTATATTCCTCAACACCAATTCTTTTTAACCCAGTGCCATCTATCGTACCATCTGCATACTGATATTTTAAAATTTCATATATAATTTCTTTTTTTATACCTATACTATATAAAAAATTACTAAAACTAGAAACTTTTTCACTATGAATAGAATTTCTATAACCTAATTTTAAACTAATGTTTTTAACACTATTATTAATTGAAATAGAAATATCTGTCTTTTCATAATTATTACCCTTCTTACAATTTACAACAGATTTTCCAGTTGTATTTGGAAATAGTGAATAAATCATATCCTGAAGTAAAAAATCAAGATTACTTACTCTTTTATTATTTAATTTTGAAATAAAATCTAATTCATTTCTTATACCCTTATTATAAATAATTTCACCTCCTATATATATCATTACATTTTTACCTTAAAAATCCTTTTTTATTTTTGAATTTTTATAATATATTTGAAATTTTTTATAAAATAAGCACAAGGTCGTTCAAATAACCAGTAGCTTAACACTTTCTTTCACAAAAAAACCACTAACAATAGTGGTTTACAATACTTAAATGGTGACCGGTACGGGATTCGGACCCGTGAATGCATGCGTGAAAGGCATGTGTGTTAAGCCGCTTCACCAACCGGCCATATTCAAATAAGATGGTGGGCCTGGATGGACTTGAACCATCGACCTTGCGCTTATCAGACGCACGCTCTAACCAGCTGAGCTACAAGCCCATCAAAAGATATGACTATATAAGTATATCCTACTTTTTCATTTTTGACAATACTTTTTTTGAAATTTTTCAAATTTTTTATAAAGAAATAGTATCAGGCAAAAAAAAGAACAATTATTTGTTCTTTAAAGACTTAAAAATCTTACCCCATATATTACTTGAAGAATAATTTAAAATCCCAACCTTATAGATTCTCAAACCATATTTAATTAAAATAAATACAGTAATCAACATCAATATATTAGAAACAATTATTTCAAATAAACCAATTTGCCCCATTACAAGTAAGGACGGAGATAACACAGAAGAAATAAAAGGAATATAAGATAATGCCTTTATAAATATTGATCCTTTAAACAATCCTGCCATAATAGATAAATAATATCCTAATAATAAAACAACAACAATTGGTATTTGAACCTGTTGATAATCTTCACTATTAGTTGTCATAGATGCTAAAATACCGGATACAAGAGAATAACCAATAAGAGTTAATACCAACAAAATAATAGAAAAAACTAGTACAATCACAAACTTATCAGCAAATATACTATCCTTAAGAGTATTAATTGCCCCTACTATCTCATTAGTTATACCATTAACTATAGAATTACCTCCAATATATTTTCTTAATAATATTCCAATATAACTATATAATATCAACAAAATAGCTTGAAAAAATATAAATAAATTATTTGCTATAACTTTAGCCATAAAATGAGTTTTAGGAGATACATTAGAAATAATTATTTCCATACTCTTAGTAGATTTCTCATCATTAACTTCAGAACCTATCATTTGAACTAAAAATATAGTCAACATAAAAAATGGTAAAATAATAATAGGAAATACGCTTTTCATAATCATTTCTACATTTTCTTCTTCATTAGTAATACTTTCATCCAAAATTTCTCTTTCAATAGAAACACCTTCAGTTATTTTCGCAAGTTCATCACTTGATAAATCAAGTTTAGATAAATTATACATATCACAAGAGGATTTAATCGCACCACTAATCAATTGATAATCATAAGAATCAATGCTAGATAACGAAACAAATTTTGTTTTTAGATTATCATTTCCATCAAAGTACAAATAAATCATATATGAACTTTTTTCAGTATTTAAAATTTTGTCCTTCAACTCATCATACGATTCATCAGCTTTTACAACATCATAAGCCTCATTATCTTCACCGTAAAAAGTAGTCTCATAATATTTTAAATTTTCTTTAAAGCTATCAAATAAAACCTTAGTATCATCAACCACATAAATCTTTGTTTTTGAATCAAAATCTCCTCCAAAAAAAGTAACAATACTATCAATATTAATAATTCCAATAAGTATAACAGCAATAACTAAATTAGAAATTAAAAACCATTTAGATTTTACTTTTTTCTTTATACTAGTATTAATTAGAAAATTTAATTTACTTCTCATAAGACTCTCCTACTTTCGAAATAAAAATTTCATTTAAACTTGGTTCTTCAACTACAAATTTCATAACATTATTACACTTTGCTACAAGCTTAAAAACATCACTTGCTATATCAATACTTGAAACCCTTATCTCATATCCATCTAATTTTGATTCAACACTCTCAACACCCTTTATATTTTTAAGTTTATTAACATCTATATCTGCTTCTATAATAATATTTTTCTTTCTATACTTTTCCTTTATATCTTTGATATTTCCTTTTAATACCGTTTTTCCACCTACTAAAATAACTAATTTTTTACAAAATAATTCAACATGCTCCATTCTATGAGAAGAAAAAATTATAATACTACCTTGCCTAGATAATTCAAGAATCTCACATTTAAACAATTCTATATTAAATGGATCTAATCCAGAAAATGGTTCATCTAAAATTAAAAGTTTTGGCTTATTTAAAATCGCCATTATAAATTGTACTTTTTGTTGATTACCTTTTGATAACTCCTTTATTTTTTTATTCTTATATTCACTTATACCAAACTTATCTAGCAAATTATCCAAACGCTCAATAATTGCTTTATCACTCATACCCTTTAAAGCACCATAATATATTGCTTGTTCAATAACAGTTAATTTAGTAAGTAAACTTCTTTCTTCAGTTAAAAAACCAATATTATCAGTTACACTATAATCTATATTTTTTCCATTCAAAGTAATATTACCACTTGATTTATCAAGTAGACCCATAATCATCCTAAAAGTAGTAGTTTTACCTGCTCCATTTACACCAAGAAGGCCAAAAATTTCGCCTTCTTTAACCTCAAAAGATAAATCATCAACAGCCTTAAAACTGCCATAATACTTTGTTACGTGCTCAACCTTTAACACACTATCACTCCTAAAAAAGTTTGACTATATCACTATAAGTGATTGCCACCATCAAAATCATAAGTAAAATAAACCCAATACTATGAATAGTATTCTCAACTTTAGGATCAACCTTGCTACCCTTTATCTTTTCAATTATAATAAACAATACGTGTCCACCATCAAAGGCAGGTAAAGGTAATAAATTTATAAACCCTACATTTATACATATCAAACACAATAAAGATATAATATTTTTAAATCCATATTTAGAATAAATGCTTACAACATTAAAAATTCCAACAGGACCTGATAACATACTTAAGCTAATCTTTCCAGTAATCAAATAAAAAACTGTAAAAATCATTTGTTCAATAGTACTAAAGAACTTAGTAAAAGCATATTTAACAGCTGTAAAAAATCCCTTTGATTCTTTACCTTTAATATAAAAGCCATAACTATATCCTAAAGACTCATCATCTGTTTTATCACTAACCTCTACACTAATTAAACTTTCCTTACCATTTTCAGATTCAACTTCCATCTTAAATTTATCTTCATCTATTTCATCTAATTTATTTAATAAATCTAAATAACTAGAAACTTTATTACCATTTATACTAAGAATCTTATCGCCTTTACTTAATCCCTTTAAAGAACTTTCCAAAACAGTTAAATCAGAAATAGAAAAACCATAATCTTTACCATATAACAAATTAGATTTTCCAACCTTAATAGGAGTTACATCAACTTCATTTTTCTTACCCTTAGAATCCTTTACAGTCATAGTAAAATCTTTATCTCCTACTATAGTCATTTCTAAAGCTAATTTATCGTAATTATTTACAAAATGAGAATTGATTGCTACTATCTTATCACCATCATTTAATCCTTTAATTGTACTACCATTAATATAAACATTATCTAGAGATATTTTACTAAATAACCCTACAAAAAATAATAAAACAATAGAAAGCAAGAAATTCATCATAACTCCTGCTACCATAATCATAAATCTTTGAAAAGCAGGTTTATTATTTAATCTTTTATCTTCTGGAATAGACTCATCTTCATCTATTTCCTCACCTGCCATTTGAACAAATCCACCTATTGGAAACAATCTTATACAATAATCGGTTTCATCATTTTTTCTATTAAATTTAAATAACCTAGGGCCCATACCTAAAGAAAATTCATATACATGAACCCCAAACTTTTTAGCAAACATAAAATGTCCCAATTCATGTATAAATACAGTAACTCCTAAAATTAATACAAAATAAACTATTGTCATCAAATCACCTTTCATAATAAATTCATAAAAAATGTAAATGTTATCATTACAAAAATTATGCTGTCAAATCTATCCAAAACTCCACCATGCCCTGGCATTATATTTGAAAAATCTTTTACTTTATAAGTTCGTTTTATAGCTGAAAAGAATAAATCGCCTAATTGCCCTATTAAACTTAATAACAAAACAACAAAAGCAACAGCAAAAATAGAGGCATTCATGTTTATTACAGTTAAATAATAAACAGTACAAACAAAAGTGCCTACTATACTACCAATTATTGTTCCTTCCCAAGTTTTATTAGGAGAAATAACCTTTAATAATTTAGTCTTACCAATAAGTCTTCCACCAAAATAAGCATAAGAATCAGTAATTATTGTTATCAAAAATAAAAATATAATCAAATCTAATCCTTTAGATCTATACATATAAAATAGTGACATAGAACACCCTAAAAACAATACACCACCAAGCATATAAAAAGCATCTTTTATACTATAAATTTTTTCATCGTGATAAAATATAACAGGAGATAAAATAAATAAAAATAATCCTGATACAATTCTATAATCAATTAAAAAATTTAAATCACTATTTAAAGTATTACCAAAATATAAAAGTGTAATAGCAATATAAGAAATTAACCTAATAAAATCTGGTATCTTTCTAGTATCTTGTCTTACCTTCATAAACTCTCTTAACCCTAAAAGAGTTAAAATATAAAATGCAGCATTAAAAACCCTACCACCAACAATAAAAATAGGTATAAAAATCATAAATGCTACAATAGCACTAATTACTCTTTGCTTCATATTATCCTCCAAGTCTATAATATAATTATAATATATAAACAAAATTATTACAACAAATATAAGAAAAAAAATTGGATTACTCCAATTTTATAATGAATCAATATTAATTCTAACTCTACCCAATTTCTTAGTATAAGCTGCAGCTTGAACTATAGTACGAATTGAGTTAGCAATATTTCCACCTTTTCCAATAATAGCACTCATATAATCACTAGGTACTAAAATTTGAATAACAGTATCACCTTCAGCATCTATTTTTTTTACACTAATATCTTCTACCCCAGGTAATAATTCTTTCACTAAAAACTCTGTTAAACTAACTAATTCCATAATTATTTACCAGCCTTTTCAGTTTTTTTAGCTTTCTTAGACATTTTAGTTTCATGGAACTCTTTAAGTATTCCTTCTTTACTTAAAAGATCTCTAACTGTATCAGTTGGCATAGCTCCATTATTTAACCATTTCATAGCTAAATCTTTATCTACTTTTACTACAGCTGGAGTTTCTATTGGATTATAGTATCCAATTTCCTCTATAAATCTACCATCTCTAGGAAATCTAGAATCTGCAACAACTATACGATAAAAAGGTCTTTTTTTAGCTCCCATTCTCTTTAATCTCATTTTAACTGCCATAAAGCACCTCCATTCACTAAATACATTTTAGCAAATAATTATACAGTTGTCAACCTATTTTAGTTAACTTAATAAAAAAGTACATTAGTACTATTTTATAAAATCATCTTTAACTTTATCTATTTCCTCTTCATCCTTAGAAGTTAATTCATCATCTAACTCATCCCATGGTTCTTCATCTTCTTCAATAGCTATTTTAACCTTAGTTTCTCCAACAACTTCAACCCCTAATTCCTTTTCAATATCAAAATTTATATTCTTGCCATTAATATTTACCCCTGAACAACTTGGTTGTTTTAAAGTTTGAACAATTATATCAGTATCACTAGATAAATCTGCACTTTCTCTTAATCTTACATTAAATAAATCATTATAAGAGATATTTTTATTTACAACAGTAGTTTTAGAATCATTATCATATGAATACCATATATTAACATCATAAGAACCACTAACACCTATCTTATCATTAGTCTTATATCCCTTAAATTTATGATTAATTACCCAACACCCTAAAATTGTTGTAGGTGTATTATCTACTGATATACTATAGTTATCTTTAAAAAATTTCTTACCTTTACCAATAATTGCTTTAGTAACTATTTCCTTATATAATGACATATTATCACTCCTCAATTTAATATATGAAAGAAAAACCAAAAAATGCAAAAAAAAGCACACAATCGTGCCTTTTTCAAAATATATTAATTTAAGTTAAACATATCATTTTGATTAAACATATTATCTTGACCAAATGTATTATCTTGAGTTTCTTCATCACCTTGAGTTAAAGTACTATTATTACTAAAATATGTAGTAAAGTCCATTGTTGTATATAATACATCGTTAGGAATATTAACAGTTGTACTACCTAAATCAATAAATTCCATACTTAACACTGCTTTTGATACAGAATCATCTTCGATATATTTAGATAAATCAATTGATACTTTTTGTAATTCATTTGATTTATTAATATAAAAATCAATATTAATACCTTTTTCTAAAATATCACTGTAACTTGAATCTTTAACTAAACTATCTATATCTTCTTTTTCAGTATCACTTAACTCTGAATCAATCTTACTCATAAGAGAATTATCTATAACAAGTTGATAATGTCTAACACCATTTGACTCATCAATATATTTAAAACTTTTAGAATCCAATATATCAGATGCATCAAATGAATCGAAATCTAAATCTTCCTCTTCAGCTTCAAAATCAGATAAATTAATCATATAATATAACCAAGTATCTGTATCAGATTTAGTAAATCCTAATAAATCAACTAAACTAGATTTAGCATATAAAGTAATATCATCCTTACTTCCTTTTGCATATACATTAATTTCATCAAAGAAAATTGATTTATTTAATTTTGCTTCAAAATTATACTCATCACCTGATTTTTCATACTTAAAATCAGCTGATAAATTAATGGAACCAGTTTGACTACTTTCAATTAAAGCACTAAGTCTAACAGTACCGTTTTCTTTTCCTTTTGTAATATAATTGTTAACAGCTTTATTTAAAACTGAAACAGTATTTTTACTTTTACTTCCAAAAACCAATAAAGTTATTAAAATACCAACAACTAAAACAGCAGCTACACCTATGATAATTCCAACAACCATATTATTTTTCTTTTTAGTTGGCTCTTTTGGACCATTAGGTTCTACAGGTGGAACTGAATCAACACCATTTGTAGGTGGAATCTCATTCATTGTACTTTGTACATTTGAAGCAATTGGACTAACCTCGTTATTTTCAAAAATATTTTGTACCACCGGTACATCTTGTATATTATTTATAGCAGGGTCTTGATTAACACTAGTATTTAAAACTCCAGAAGTTTCACCTACAACACTATTAATAGTCCCATTGATATTTTCTACAGCTGGATTTACTTGTTGATTAACTTGATTTAATCCATTTACATTAGGTACAGCATTTGTATTACTATTACTTGTCTGATTTAACGTAGAACTACTATCTACTGTAGGCACATTCATTCCTATATTATTCACTGTATTATTTACAGCATTTTCCATCATACTAGCACCACTTGGAACTGGATTTACATCATTTGATACTTTATTGCCACAATACCCACAAAATAATGATTTGTCATCTATTGTCGCACCACATTTATTACATATCATACTATCACTCCTCTATTATATATTAAATTATATCATGAAAACTCAAAAAAAAGTATAATTTTTTATACTTTTCTTCATTTTCTTTAATTTTCTATCTCTCCATCAAGGCTCCAAGTTTTAACACCCGTAATTTTTACATTGACAATTTTACCTAACATGTTAGGATCAGCCTCTACATTCACAAGCTTCATAGTATCAGTATATCCCATAAGTTTGCCTTCTTTTTCACTTGATCCCTCTAACAATACTGGTACAACACAATTTAAATACTTTTGATTAGCTTCATTCGCATACTTGTTTACTATATCATTTAACTTATATAATCTTTGATTTTTTTCTTCTTCTGTTAATTTGTTTTCCATACGTGCAGCTGGGGTTCCTTCACGAGGTGAATATATAAAAGTAAACGCTGAATCAAATTTGCAAGTATTTACTACATCAAGTGTATCATTAAAATCTTTTTCATCTTCTCCTGGAAAAGCAACAATTATATCAGTTGTTATTGAACAATTTGGTATCTTATTTTTTATTTTATTAAACAACTCAATATATTGCTCTTTAGTATACCTTCTACCCATAAGTTTTAATATCTTATCACTACCTGATTGAAGTGGAAGATGTATGTATGGCATTATATTATCATATTTAGCTATAATATTTATCATTTTATCATCAAAATCCCATGGATGTGATGTAACAAATCTAATTCTCTCTATGCCTGTTAGGGCTGTATCTTCTAACAAATCACCCATAGTATATTCAATACCCAAATCTTTACCATACGCATTAACATTTTGTCCTAATAAAGTAACTTCCTTATAACCATCTTTAACTAATTCTTTTACTTCATTTAAAATATCTTCTGGTAATCTTGAGCGTTGTTTACCTCTAGTATATGGAACAATGCAATAAGTACAAAACTTATCACAACCATACATAATATTAACCCAAGCCTTATACTTAGAATCTCTCTTAACAGGAATATTTTCATAAACATCCCCTTCTATACTAAAAACATCAATTTCTTGAGTTTTATTCTCCATAGATTCCCTTAATATATTTGGAAGCTTATGTAAATTATGGGTACCAAAAACAATATCAACCCATGAATATTTACTCTTAATACTGTCTACTACATTTTCCTCTTGGGCCATACATCCACATATACCACATATAATATTAGGTTTTGTTTCTTTTAAATGTTTAACACGACCCAAAAAACCAAACATTTTATTATGAGCATTTTCCCTTATCGCGCAAGTATTTAAAATAATTATATCAGCATCTTCAAATATATCAGTACAAGTAAATCCCATATCTTCAAGCATAGCAGCTAATACCTCACTATCATGAACATTCATTTGACATCCATAAGTTTTTAAAAAATACTTTTTACCTTTACCTAAACATTTCATATTTTCTGGAACTTTATAATCATTCCTAATAATTTTAACTTCTTTTTTTGTTCTAGTTTTTGCTTCTTTTAAATTTGGTAAATTCAAACATACCACTTCCTTCGTATAAAATAATAACACATTTTATTATTTTAAGCAATAAAATTTAATTCATTTTTAAGTACATAATAGCTTATATTATATTGGTGATAAAATGTTCTATAATAACGAAATACTTAGGATTGCTAGAATATTAGGAATTGATTTTACTAAATTTAGTTTTGAAGATTTTAAAGAAGGAATAAATGTTGAATTAGAGCATGGATTAATTAATCCTATTACTAACGTGACAAACAACGATTTACTTAAAACAGCTAAAATTGCTCTTGCTCATTTAAATGAATTTCCAAATTATTATAATAAAAATTATGGAATAAAAGTATTTGAAGAATTTTTAAAAAATAAAAAATAAAGTAACTTCACTTTATTTTTATCTAATTTATTTATAATTTTCCATTTTACTAACTACATTCTTAATATTTTCTACTCCAAAAGGTTTATTTAACAAATCTACAATTTCATAAGTAAAAGCTTTATCAATAGTCTCCTTAGAATCATCTCCACTTATTATAGATACAGGAATTCTTTTAAACAAATTATTATTTTTAAAATAATTTAACACATAAAATCCATCAGTACCTGGCATATTTAAATCAAGTAATAGCCCTACTATTTCTCTTTCTTTATCCTGTACAATTAAATCAGTTGCTTCCCTACCATTACTAGCTTTTAAAACTTCATAATCATCATCAAGAGCCTTAGCTATAATATTTTTTATAATTTCTGAATCATCTGCTACTAATATCTTTTTCATTGTTACCCTCCTTTATATAATTTTTAACAATTTTAATAATTCTATTTAATTCATTCATCAAACTATCATAATTATTTTTTATATACTCTATATTATCTTCCTTACCTTTAATCTCGTGATTATATGAAAGTTGTGCTAACTTTTTGAACCCTAAATATTTACTATCACTTTTTAATGCATGAGCAAGTATAGCATAATTTTTAGTATCAGAAGATTCCATATATTCTTTCATTTTAGGGATTCTAGTTTCACACTCATTTAGAAAATCTTTTAATGTATCATTGTACATATCTATATCTCCTAAAAGTTCTATAGAACCTTTAACATCTATTCCCTTATCTTCTAAGTATGTAGTATCATATATTATTTTATTTTTACTTTGAGATATATCAGCTTTAACATCTACTTTTAAATATTTTACAAGTATTTTATTCAATGTATGTTTATCTATAGGTTTTGATAAATACTCATTAAATCCTACTTCTATATATTTATTAGCTTTACCATTAATCGCATCTGCTGTTAAAGCTACTACTGGTATATTAAACCCATCCAATTCTTTTAATTTCTTTAAAGTTTCAACTCCACCCATTTTAGGCATCATTATATCTAAAAAAATTATATCATAAGTAACATTACTTTTTATTTTATCTAATAATTCAAATCCACTACCTAATGTTTCTATATCAGTATTATATTCACCAAACAATCTTTTAGCGACCTTCAAATTTAATGCATTATCATCTACTACGACTATTTTATTTTTACTTAAATCTAATGCTTCTTCATGTTCTTCTTCTTTTTCTAACTTAGTATTTCTTATTTCTTGTGATAAATAAATAATAAAAGTAGAACCTTCTCCATAAGTACTATTGACTATTATCTTTCCACCCATCATTTCAACTAATCTTTTAGTAATTGCAAGTCCTAGTCCAGTACCTTCTATTGTAGTATTTTTATCCTCATCAAGTCTTTGAAACTTATCAAACAACTTATCCATTTGTTCTTTTTTTATTCCTCTACCCGTATCTTTTATAGTTATAATAAGATTACTCTTCATATTTTCATTAACACACTTAACATCAAAATCTATATATCCTTGCTTAGTATACTTTGCAGCATTAGTTAAAATATTAGTTATAACTTGCTTTACTTTACCTGCATCACCATATAAAACAGGAGGAATATCAGGAGCAAAATTACATCTAAGTTCAATAGGTTTTTCTTCAATACGAGGCAATATGAGTTTAGATAAATTTTCGAGAATTTCACTTAAATTATATTCAGTATTAACAATCTCCATTTTATCTGCTTCTATCTTACTTATATCTAGTATTCCATTTACTATTTCAAGTAAATTTTTAGAAGCCATTATTATATCTTTAGCATCTTCCTTAGCTTCATCCAATGTTTTAGCAGTATCAATACATTCACTAAAACCAACTATAGCATTTAAAGGTGTTCTTATTTCATGAGACATACTACTTAAAAAATCTGTTTTGGCATGATTTGCTTTCTCTGCTTGATCTTTAGCAAGTTCTAATTGGTTTAACATTTTTAAATCAGGATTTTCAATTGTAAAATACATAATAGTACATATAAAAGTTTCTATATAAGTTAATAGTAAAATTTGTGGATAGAAGAACTGAATAAGCATAGCCACTCCTCCCACCAACAAGAAAGCAAAAACAGGAATAAATTTTGTATCTTTTACTTTTTTGAAATTCTTAAATAGATAAAATACTATAAATATAATAGCAATGGTTGAAACAAAATATGTAAAATATACACTAGGTCCTACTGTATATCTAATTAAAAAATCTTTTGCTACAACTAAATTAATATCTAAAACAGCAATAATAATTGTAATTAAAACATAATAAACGGTAAACATAACCATTCTTTTTTTTATAATTTTATTGTCATTTTTAATCATACTAAAAACATAGTATGCAAATGTTGAAATCCATAAAATAAGATAAAATAAATATGATTTATATATCAATTTACTTATAATAGGAAATTCATTATATATATTAGAAGCTGGCGTACATAACAGTTCAATAATTAAACCGAAAAAATTCGATATTAAAAGCATTTCATATATCTTGGTTTCTTTATTTTTTACATGTCCCTTTTTATAAAATAATATTAACAATAATACACTAAAAGGAATAGCACATATTGGAAAAAATATTCCAGTCCCCACACAATCATCTCTTTTCTTTACTACTATACTATAATCAGTATAACATAAAAAAAAGAATAAGTGAATTATTCTTTTACTATTTTTTTTACTTTACTTATATCTTTAGATTCTTGTAGTGCCAATTGTTCTAATTTTGGGTAATCAACCTTTTCAGTACCACTACGACGTGGAAGAGAATCAACAAATTCTATATAAGTTGGTATTTCATACCATTTTAATTGCTCATACTCACCTGAAAAATTACGTATTGGTTGATTAAATAAATCAATTAATTTTTCTTTTATTTCAGATTTATCAAGTGAATTATCCTTAAGAACAATATAAGCTTTATTGACGTATAACATGTCATCATCTGGCACTTTAACAACTGCACAATCATTTACAAAATCAATATTCGAAATAATTGATTGAACATGGTCACAATAAACTTTATTTAAAGTTGAAATTATATAAAATCTAGAATCTCTACCAGTTAGAGTAAAATAACCATCTTTATCTATAAATCCAATTGTTCCCGTTTTAAAAAACTCTTTACCATTTTTTTCAAATTTAGCTTTTTTTGTAAACTCTGGGTTTTTATAATACTCTTTAAAAACATGTTTTCCTGAAACACATAATAATCCCTCTTCATTATATTTTTTTTCTTCAAGAGTATCTGGATCAACTATTATAGCTTCAGTTCCAACAAGTACTTTGCCAGCTGTTTCTGGTCTAACTTTTATTCCGGTTGGATTTGTACCGCAACTTACTGTTTCTGCATTTCCAGATCCATTTCCAATTTCAACATTATTTGCTCCATGATTTTTAAAAAACTCTTTACCTCTAGTTGCATGATTTGGAGTTAAAAAATCTCCACCTGATATATATGTTATTATAGATGACAAATCTTGCCCTGAATTCACATTTTTCATTATAAGATCTAATAGTGCTGGGCTTCCAAAAATTATATTTGGTTTTTTATTTAAATAATAACAAATTGTATCTTTTGAAATATTTGGAGCCAAAATTGCTGTTTTATTACTCATCAATGTCATTAATGTAGAAGTAGCAAACCCATATGGATAAGAGAATGGAACACAAACCAATGATCTATTTCCAATTAGAGATTTAGATTTACTAGAATTTTTTAAATATGTCGCTGCAGCTATAATATTTTCATTAGTTAAAACTACAGATTTTGGTTTTCCAGTAGAACCACTAGTAAACAAAATTAAAGAATCACTTTTCCCTGAATTATGTGGCATTCCTTTTTTTTGATATTTTGATATATCTTTTAATGAATTAAAATCAAGAAAATAATCACTAGTTATTTCAACTTGAGTAGATTTTGATAACAAGCTATTTGTTTGATTCTTTGATAAAGTTATTATATGGTTAACATTTGTATTATTTTTAATTTTAGTATTTTCATGCAGAGATTTATTATAATTAATAAATACTGGTGATTCAAACAAATTTAAATATTCCTCTATTTCCTCCTGAGGAGCAGCATAATTAAGAAAAGTCGTTATTGCTCCTATACGATTACAAGCTAAAAATACTGCTACTGCTTGATAAAGATTAGGCATTGAAACAGATACTATTTGTCCTTTTTTTACCCCTAATTCGCGTAATGCTTTAGAAATTATAATTGCATCATCAAAAAGTTCTTTATAATTAGCAGATAAATCTAAACAATCAATAGCTTCAGTTTGCTTATAAAATAGATTTAATGAATAAATTGCATTATACACACTAACATTTGGTATCATAGGTTTCTTTTCAAAATAATTATATCCCACATTTTGTGGTTTATCAATACTAGGATATCCCGTTAATTCTTTTTTACTCATATTCTCCCCCTTAAAGTAATAAATTTTATATATTTATTTTAACACATATTACATCCAAACTGCAACATATATAAAATAAAAACTTATAAATAAGTATATAACTTTATCTATAAGTTAAGTCAAATTAAGTATTAGTTATATATACTTAAACTTAATTATATAAATAATTAAGTATGAAATATAATAATACTTATTTATTATAAATCAAGTTTTTTGCTTGAAAATGTCATATTTGTGTCTGAAACTATACTAATAGTTCCATTTTAAATAAATTTTACTATAAATTTAATTTTTTTATTACATCTTCTCTTACTTTTTTTGATAACTTTCCATTGTTTTCATCATCTGTTATCATAATTCCATCTTCTACATATGCAGTCTCACCTTCTAATAACATATCTAAGGCATATTTATTAAGCGGAATATTTATAAAATCTTTTAAATCTTTTTTCTCTATCCATTTAACTACATGTTTTGCATCTTCTTCTTTTGTTATCTTATCACACTTATCTGTATTTAAATGCCCAAATACAATATTTAAATATGCATATCTATTAACACCCTTATACCCTGCATAAAAATGGTTTACTACTTTAAAATTGCTAATAAAATCTATTGTAACATCAGAATATCCTGTTTCTTCATATATCTCTCTTATAGCTGCTTCACGGGCGGTTTCTCCTTCTTCTATTCCTCCCATTACAAAGCTTTTACAATTTCTCCCTTTAGCATCTTCACATAAATAAGTATCGTTTTCATTATTTTTTATAACAGCAACCACACTATATCTTACTTGAGTTTTAATATCTTCTCTTGGTGATTCTTCACCTTCTCCATAAAAGTAAGGCGCAACTACTTGTTTTAATTTCAAATTATTTTCTTTAGCATATTCATAATCCTTTTGATTATGTGATGGTATAAAAAACCTATTTTGTTTTTCATTCATATTTATTATATTTAATTTATCCCCTGTTAATGGATTTATTCCATATAAACTGTCATCAATATCACTACTGATAATACCCGTTGCCCCATAAATAAGTTCAGGCCTATCTATAGATACCTTTACAAATTCATCATTACTCAACTTAACTTTTACTTCAAAATTCATACTATACCTCCTTTTTATAAATAAGTTGCAATCTTAAATACATGATTACTTTCAAAGACTATATTTTTCTTACAATCTTCTATTTATATTTTATCATAAATATATAAACATACATATCTTTTTAATTATTTAATTTCAATTCTTTTATTTTCATTATATCTATTCCATAAATAGTCTTATATATACTCTCAACATCTAAAGTTGTTATTTTATCTTTATTTGGATTAATTTTATTTAAAACTTCTAATACGTCTTCATTACTTTTTCCTTCTATTTCCATATACGTAGGAATTAAAGGCCAGGTATCTATAGAAATTTCTACATTATCAATTAAATAAATTGTTCTTAAATTTTCTTGATAATTTCTATAATTATATCCTAATTCATTTAGTATTAAATTAGTTTTATCAAAATCACTTACTTCTATTTCTAATTCTTTAGTACCATCTATTTTTTTATTATCTATTACCTCTTTTATTGTAAGCGTTGTTACCTCTCCATTGGTTCTAAGTCTTATCCATTTATTACTTTGTTTGGGATTAAAATCATAAACTAATCTTTTTTGTAAATAATCCCCTTTTTTTATTGCTCCCATCTTATTTAATTTATCTTCAATTTCTTTTCTTTCTATCTCTAAAATAGTCAATTCCTTTTCTATATTCATAATACCTCCTATAAATAATACTAAAATTTATAATTAATCAAAAACAACTTATGAAGAGCTCTTGTCTTTGAAACATATAACAATTTCATATCTAATACACTAGACTTATCAAAGTCATTTTCATTTATAATAATTACAGAATCAAATTCTAATCCTTTTGATAGATAACTAGGCATAATAGATATTGAACTATTATAATTTAAATTATCTTTTGTTATTAAACTTATATCTATATTATTTTTTAATTCTTCATACATTTTATTTGAACCTTCTTGAGTTTTAGTAATTATAGCTATTGTCTTATTTTTATCTTTTATTGTATTAATTAATTCAATAATATTTTTATTATATTTTTCTACCTCTTCTCCATGTCTTATTACTGGTATTGCTTTATCTAATCCTAGTATTTCATTTATTTTATTTGCTTCATTCATAATTTCTATCGTAGTACGATAACTTTTATTTAATTTTAATATCTCAAAATTTTTGTAGATTGATTTCAAACTTTCCCAATTAGATAAACTCCTATATGGATATAGACTTTGAGCTAAATCTCCATATATACTAAATGTTGAGTTTTTAAAAATTTTCTTTAAAACAAAAAATGTAAATTCTCCATAATCTTGAGCCTCATCAATAACAATATGTTTAAAATTATAATATTCTTTACTACCATTTAATTTATATTTAATATACATTAAAGCTGGTATATCTTCTATATTTATATTATTATTTTTAATATTCATAAAATCAAATTTTAACTTTCTTAAAATATCTATGTAACACTTTTTAGTTTTTGTATTAGTTATAGTAAAATATTTTTTTAAATTTATATTTATATTTGATTTAAATAGTTCTAAATCCTTTTGTTTAATATTATTGTTAATATATTTTCTTGCTATTGTATCTATATTATCATTAATATATTTATTTAGAAGTAACATTAATCTTTCTATTCTAGAATTGATACTTTGATATATTTTTTTATCTATATCATCATAAATACTTTTTATAAAATCAATTGATAATATCTTCATGTTATTTACTATAAAATCTTCATTAGGAAGTATTTCTAAATCATTAAAAAATTTATCAATTTCTTTTTTCATACTCATTGATACTTTGTAAGAAGCTTCTCTATCAATATTTTTAATTATATCTAACGAATTATTAATATTAAAAGATTCATTAACATAATTTAAAAATAATTCATCAAGTGTATTTTGAATAACACCATTAACATCTAAATCAGGTAGTATATTTGATATATAACTTACAAAAAATTTATTTGGTCCTATTACCATATAATCACTAGGTTTAAATAAATCTCTATTATTATAAACTAGGTATGCTATTCTATGGAGTGCGACAGTAGTTTTACCAGATCCTGCTACACCTTGAACTATTATATTTTTATTTATTTTTTCCCTTATTATTTTATTTTGTTCACTTTGTATAGTTGATACAATATTTTTTAACCGATTATCCGCACTTACACTCAAATATGGCTTTAATAATTCATCATTTGATACAGTATCTACATCATTAAAACTTATTAGTTTACTATTTTCTATTGTATATTGTCTTTTTAATAATAACTTGCCTTTAATTATTCCATCAGGCACTTGGTATTCAGCACTTCCAACATTTGAATCATAATATAAAGATGATATAGGTGCTCTCCAGTCAACAGTTATTATATTATTATCATAATCTGTAACACCCTTCTTACCTATATAACATTTATCAAAATTATTTAAACTTTTAAAATCTATTCGTGCAAAATAGGGATTTAATTTTGCTTTTTCTATACTTTTAATTTCATTTTCTAATTTAAATTTTTCATCTAACATAGCATCATAATCAAATTTATATAATTCTTTTAAATGACTCAATTTTAATGTAGAATCATCAATTACTTCATTATATTTGCTAATAGTATAATTCAAATAATTTAATTCTTCTTGCATACTATTACCTCCTAGTGCCACGGCGTATTATAATTATTACATACCCCATTCTACACTACAAAATAATTGCTGTCAAGATTTTTTCCAAATTTTATTTAACAAAAAAACAGGTAAGTAATGATGTTATTATTTTTATCATACAAAGTACCTGTTAATTTCTTTCTGTTATTTGTTTTATAATTCTTTTATCTATTAAATAATACTCACCAATATATTCTATATTGTCATTCTTTATCCTTACAAATGAAGAATTTGGCAATGCAATTAAAGGAGCATACTCACTAACCTTTTTGACTTCATCTACATATTTCAAATTAGATAAATCAAAATGTGGATATATATTTATATCTACTAAACCCAAACCAGGATAATTTTCTATTTTATTATCTTTATATTCATCTAAATATAATACATTTTTACTTTGGTTAAGTGATCCAGCACTTACACCTATAACAATCTTTTTATTTTTTATATATTCTTGCAATCCAAAATTATTTATATTTTTCATTTGGTTATAAATTTCTCCACCCATTAGAAACACTATATCACTTTCTTGAATCATATTTTTTGCATTTTCTTTTGTTATACGATTATCTATTAAATATATATTTTTAAATTTTACGTCTATTTTATTAAATAAACTTATAAATAAATTTTTACTTTTATCATTTTTTTCATAATTATCAAAGTAAGATGAAATAAAAACAATACTTAAATTATTTTCTATTTTTTCTTTTACATCTAAATCACTTTCAAGTTCTAAAATGGATAAATATTCTATATCATCCATTACTTCTTTTTCTAAAGCATTTATATTATGAACAATTTCTTTTAAATTATTTAATTCGTCCATAATATTATTAACATTTTTTTTATCTTGCCAGAACATAGGATCATTAGTAATATTTTCTAATTCTTTTATTCTACTTTCTTTTTTAGAGATGTCAAAGTAACCCCCATAATTCTTTTATTTTGGCTTCCATTTTTTCTAATTCATTTCTAATTTCATTAATTTCCATATAGCTCCTTTAAAAAAACTATTAAATTTCTTAATAGTTATTTGCCAATTACCTCAGCATTTTTTAATTTAATGTTTTCTTTTTCTTCTTTTTTTTCTTCATCAAGTACCATTTGTTTTTCAGCTTCTGTACTTATTACTTTAGTATTTGCTAATATATCATGTAAACCTCTACCATCTTTTTTAAATAAAATCATGGCAATACAAACAAAGTAAATAAGTGAGAATAAGTAAGATACAACATCATTTGCTTTTAAATATATATTTTTATTTAAGAATAAAAGCATGAAAATTGAAACAATATTCATCAAAACTGAATTAATAATTAAAGCTCTAATTAGATAATTATTCATTTTTAATTTTTTGGTTTTATCTCCTACAATTCTTAGTTTCATTAATTTTTTACCAATTGTTTCACCATTCATAAAATATGGTACAGTAACAAAGTAAATTAAAGTTAAAACTGTTGTTACTATAGTTTCAGGTATTGTTTCTTGGCTCATTTGATAACTAATTTCTCTTCCTTTTTCTAAATATTCTTCTGAATTTATTTCTTGATCACGATATTTAGTAGTTAACTCAGTAAATTGTTTAGCTAAGTTTTCTTGTTTTTCACTAACCGGTATAAGCCTTGTAAACAAAGATGACAAAGAAATTACCAACATAATATCAACTAAATAAGCTAATATTCTTTTATAACTATTTGCTT
>OIYS01000313.1_pt1 | contig 36330 bp, 30 predicted proteins | sample 1588271 | NCBI WGS metagenome assembly OIYS01 (sample SAMN03283286) | human gut metagenome | biome: human-associated habitat; material: feces | host: Homo sapiens | place: Peru | collected 2012
TTAAAGAAAAGAGAGGCCTAAAGAGAGGTGGAAACTTAAATACAACATTTTTAAAAATACCACTAACTACAAAAAATTAGTTAATGGTGGAGTGACAAAGTCACTTTTGTTCTATGTTTATTTTAGTTTAATCTATTTAAGTTATAGAAAAAAATTATTAATTGAATAGAAGAAATCAACTATAAAATCATTGTGATATTTTATTACTGGTTAAAAATTAATCTCACTCTGGGGTAAGAAAATACAATGTTACAAAAGTATTACAAAAATATAAAAAAAAAATAAAATAAATAATATATATAGAAAAAATCTATGCTTTTTGATATAATTATGTGGGTTTAGATTAGGTACTCTTTAATTTTAAAAGTTTATATAAATTGAGTGTTAAAAAAGCCATTATAATTTTGGATTGGAGATTTGTATGAAAAATAGAGAAAATAGAAAAACGAATAAAAAAGTGTTTATTTTAATAATAGGAATTCTTGTTTGTATGAATTTTGCAATAAATAATATCGACTTCTTTTGTGAAAATTATATATACGCTGCTGGTGGTTCAAGTGGAACCTTCGAAGGTGATAGTGACTCAAGTGGTTCTGGAAGATTAATTTCAGAAGCTGTTGGAGATAAATTTGATTATAGTTTAGTTCCAAATGATGAGTTCACAGAAGGAGAAAATGTAAAAAAACCTATCAAAAGAATTTGGAGTTCTTTAATTCTTGTTTTGCAAGCTGCATCGGTAGCTGGTGTTATTTTTGCTGGAGTTAGATACATGTTTGCATCTGCAGAAATAAAGGCGGATATAAAAGCTAGTATGATTCACTTAGTTATAGGTATGGTTATAGTTTTTGCTGCTTCGTCTGTTGTAGGTGTAGTTACAGGAACTTTCAATAATTTAATAAATTAAAAAGTATAATAGAATTGTAAGAGAGGACGTAGTATGAAAAAGAAGTATTTAAAAAAAAATATTGTTATAATAATACTTATAAGTTTTTTTGTAAGTATAATTTCTTCCACTAGTGTTTTTGCTGATTCAAGTGAGACAACTAGTGTCGATGAAATGTGGAGTAGTGCTAGTTCGTGGTTTGGTAACGTTGAAACAGCGAACAACTCCCAGCCAGCTGTAAGTATTGTATCTGAATTTTCATCAATTGTTAATGTCATAGGTACTACAGTTATAGTAATAGCTACTATAATTTTAGGAATTAAATATATTATTGGTAGTGTTGAATCAAAAACAGAAGTAAAAGAAAATTTAATTACATTGTTGATTGCGTGCATATTTTTCTTTGGCTGGCAAGGAATTAGTGCAATTTTAATTCCTGGTGGAAGATTGGTTTGGAGCAATGTAAATGATGCAAGTTATAAAAATTTAGTTGGAAGAGTTTTTAGTAGTATAGTATTCGTTCTTAATGTAGCAACAATAGCAGCTATTATATACGTTGGTGTTAGATATATTTTTTCGGGTGCATCTGGGAAGGCTGATTTAAAAGCAAGATCACCATATTTTTTTATTGGAATTATAATGGCTTTCTGCTCAGTTTCTTTTTTGACATTTGTTTCAAATGTTATTAATGAGGTGTTTTAATAATAGAGGGGAGAGGAATATATGGGAAAATCGTATTTTGTTCCACGAAGTACAAAAGGTGAATCGAGAATATTATATATTTTCACCATAAAGTCTTTTGTTTTTACGGTGGCATTTGGCTTGATAGGAGCTTTAATATGGTATATATTGTATAGTGCATTTGGAGGTTTTCCACTTGTGCCAGGTCTTGTTATAACTGGAATTTTTGGTGGAATTCGGATATGCAATAGGAGCTTTAAAAATACCTGATTCAAAATTGATGGGGCCATTTAGAAAAGCAGGTGGAGAATATCTAAGTGAAATAATTTTGAGAGCAATCACTTTTAAAAGAAGAAAAAAAATATATATTTATAATTTAAAAAGAGGGGGAAAATAATATGGGAGCTTTAGTATTGCCTATTGTTATGCTTGTTATACTTGCAATATTTGGTGCTGTTTTTTTTGTTGCGGTAAAAAAACAAGAAAAAGGATTAGATGAAAAGGAAAAATCCTCTTCAAATAAAAGAAAAGATAATAAAAAAGAAAAAACTCATGAAATGAGAAAAGAAGATGTATTTGATTTTATGGAGTTTGATGAAATTACAGATAATATGATTATACAAAATAAAGGAACAAGATACACAATGATGATTCAGTGTAAAGGTATAAACTATGATTTGATGTCTGATGTTGAACAGCTAGCAGTTGAGGAAGGATTTATAACTTTTTTAAATACACTTACATCACCAATACAATTGTATGTACAAGCACAAAATCTTGATTTAAAAGGAACAATAAGAGTATACAAGGATCATGTTGATAAAATTAGAGAAGAATTTGAAAATGTAAATCAAGAATATAATAAAATAAATGAAGCTTTTGATTCAACAAAACAACAAATAGCAAATATTGAAAGAGAAAGAAATAAGACACTTAACGTTTATGAATATGCAAGCGATATTGTTAATTATGTTGAAAGAATAAGTTTAAATAAAAGTTTATTACAAAGAACTTTTTTTGTTTTGGTTTCATATAACTCGTCTGAAATAAATGCTATAGATAGATTTTCTAAGGAAGAAGTTAGAAACATTTGTTACAATGAACTTGTTACACGTGCTCAATCAATTATAAATGGACTTGCTTCTTGCTCTGTCGCTGGAAGAATTTTAAATTCAAATGAAATAGCTGATGTATTATATACGGCATATAATAGAGATGATAAAGGATTAATGAGTGTTAAGGAAGCTTTAGACTCAGGATTCTATAGACTGTATTCAACAAGTGAAGATATTTTCTTAAAGAAACAAAAGAAACTTCAAGAGGAAATTGATAATGAAGCAAAAATAAAAGCTTTAGAAACACTTAAAGAAACTATAAAGGAAGGAGAATATATTTCACCTAGAATAGAGGAACTTAACGTAGAAGAACAAATAAGTAAAAAAGCAAGTGAGTTTGTAAGACGTGAAAATGTTCCAATTAATATTAAGGAAAAAGCAAACGAAAAGTTAATTAAAGAATTTAGGAAAACTAAAAAAGATTTGTTAGATAAAGCTGGTGAAGAATATCAAGACCTTACAGAAACACTTGGTATTGATATAGGTAAAGATGTAGAGCAAGACACAACAAAAAATGAACAAAAAAATAATGATGTTGATAATAGAATGCCAGATAATAATGCTAATGTGAAGAATGACATTTCGTCACAAAATAGTATAAATGAAACTAGTAGTAATTTAAGTATGGATGAAACTAAGGATAATAATATAAATCCTACAAGTGAAAATGTTCCAGAAAAACCAATTGTTAAAAAGGTTGAATTAGATGATAGTAATTTTGAATACAATCATGATATAGCAAATAAATCTAATGATGATTTAGATATAAATTTATCTGACTCTTTTGATGATAGATTAGGTTCTAGTAATAATGATACAAGTAATGATTCAGTCATTTAAGTATAGGAGGATTTTGATGTATGGGAAAAAATAAAGAAAAAAAAGAAAAGAAAAAAAAGTTAAAGAAAGGTAAATCTGAGGAAATTAAACCACAAGATGAGTTAATAAAAGCAAATGAAAATCTACCTGATAGTTTGGAAATGAATAAATCCACTTTAAAAGATTTACTTGCACCATCTGGTATTGATGCTTCTCATTATGATTATTTAGAGATATTTTCTAAAATTTCAAGATTTGCAAGAAGTTTTTATTTAACAACGATACCAAGACAGGCTGTTTTTCCATATTTTTTATCAGGAATTTATGAATTTGGAGATATAAACGCATCTGTATATATCACTCCTATATCTGAGACTACATCGCAAAATCAATTAAATAAACAAATAGTGGAATTACAATCAGAAAGATATGTTGCACATGATAGAGGAGATATAAACAGAGAATCTGTTTTATCAACAAAACAGGCTGAAGCTGAAGCATTAAGAGATCAAATTGCAGCAGGTTATAACAAATTATTTGATGCAACAATTTTGTGTACTCTTTTTGCATATAACAAAGGTGAACTTGATAAATTATCTGAGTTACTTGCTATGGAAGCTTCAAAAAATTTACTTGGACTAAAAGCTGCATGGGCTTTGCAAGAAGAAGCATTTCAGTCTAATTTACCACTTAATAATAATAAAATGTCAAGAAAACATACATTTGATAGAGGTTCTATGTCAACAGTTTTTCCATTTGTTAATGCAGAAGCAGGACATAACATGGGAGTTCCTATTGGAATTAATAAACAAACAGGTCTTCCAATTATATTTGATAATTTTAGTAGTTCACTTGCAAATTATAACATGATAATATTTGGTAAATCTGGTGCAGGTAAATCTGTTACAATCAAAACAATAATGGCAAGATCAGCTATACTTATGGGAGTTGAAAATCTTGTACTAGATGCCGAAGGAGAGTATATAGTTGTTGCTGAAGCTCTACGTGGAATTAATGTAAACATAGGGCCAAAGAGTAATACAATTATAAACATATTCGATATAGAAACAGAAATTGTAAAAGATGAAATAACAGGTAGAGAAAGATACGCTTTAAATGTTGAAAATAAGGTTGAAGACGTAACTCAGGCCCTACTTACAATGGCACGTGGTGCTACAAAATCTGAAGAAGTAAACGAACTTACAAAGCAAATAATTGCTGAAATTGTTGCAGAAGAATATGCAGATAAGGGAATTACAAGTGATCCAAGATCTTTATATACAGGTTCTGTAATAGATATGGAAGATGGAGATACTACCAAAAAGAAAAAAGATATGCCAACAATTAGTACATGGTATGAAAGACTTGAAAAGAAAGCTGCAGAAAATGACAATGATACATATCAATATCACTTTGATTATTTAATTAAAGTTATGAAGCAGTTTTGTAAGAAGTTTGATGGCCAAATGGCATATTTTGACGGTCAATCAACATTTGAACTTCTTGATGATTGTCCATTCATCAATATAAACATATCTGAACTTGAAGAAAGATTTGCAAGGCCACTTGCACAACAGATTCTTCTTTCTTGGATTTGGGAAAAATATGTTAAGAAAAATAGTGAAGATAAAAATAGAGCAAAAAGTAAGAGAGTTTTAATAGATGAAGCATGGATGCTTTTACCATATCCTGAAGCCGTTGATTTCTTAAATACAATGTCAAGACGTGCCAGAAAAAGAAATGTTTCTCTTACAGTTGTATCTCAGAAATTCCAAGATTTCTATGAAAACAAAAGCGTACAAGTTGTTTTAACATCAGCAGATACAAAATTATTTTTAGCACAAGATAAGTCAGAAATTTCATATTTAAAAGAAGTATTTAAACTTAGTGAAGGTGAAGAAAATTTCTTACTTACATGTCAAAGAGGTGAAGGTTTAATAAAAATAGGATATGACTCAGCCATAATGGCAATTAAACCAACCCAAAGAGAATTTGAATTTGTTGAAACTAACTTAAATAAAGTTGTAGATAACTTAAAAAAGAAGAGAATAGATTAGATAAAAAATCTATTTAGAAAAGGTGATTAAATGAAGAATAAAACATACAAAATCATAATATGTGTTAGTTTAATAGTGATGCTTTTTACTAGTTTTACAAGTGTATTTGGAGCTACAAATGATTATTATACAATCTATACACCTGTATCTGAAAATGCACTTGATTCCAAGATAAAATCATCTGTTTTGTTAGATGCATTAGCTAATATGATAAATGCTGTAGGTTCACTTATTGAATATCTAATTGGTTCTATATTTTCGGCACTTACAGGAGACAATATATTTCCTTGGGCAGATAGAATAATTTTTAATGGAATTGGATTTTTGGATATAAACTTTTTAAATCCTGCAGATAACTCATTATTTGTAAATAGGGGAGAAACATCTATTTTAGGAAAAGTTGTAAAAAACGTATATTCAACAATCTTTTCACTTTCCGTATTATTTCTAGGTGTGGCTGTGGGGATAATGGCAATACGTCTTGCAATATCAAGTATTGCAGCCGAAAAAGCAAAATACAAACAAGCAATTGTTAACTGGGCAACATGTCTTGTAATGTTATTTTTAATGCATTACATACTTGCATTTGTTTTCTGGGTTAATGAACAATTAGTGTCAGTTGCAAGTGGAATATTTATAAAGGCTATCCAAGATAGCAATCTTACAACAACAAATTTTGAGGAAGCTCTAGATGCTGTTCTTAGTGATGAGGATAGAGTAAATAATTATGTAGATTCAATGGGACAGTATTCTGGATTTGCAGGGACAGAGTTAAACCTGCCTGTGGGAGGTACCTTAACAGATTATTTAAAGGATAATGCTAAGTATACTTCATCATTACTTCAGAATAGTACATATGTTGATAATAGAATGACTTATTATGTAGATGGTGGTAAAAATGGTTGGGAGAGATATTGTTCTTCGCTAAATATGGAACAGGCTTCTGCACTAAAAATTGGATTAAAAAGATTGACATTTGATGTGAGAGACGTAAAAGCAATAGATGAACTTATAAGTAGTAATCCTTCTGAAGCAAATAGGCAAAAGGAAAGGGGATATTATGAGGTAAATGGACATAAGATCTTTACAAAAGAAGAGGCATATCGTAATGATGATGTTTACTTAAAAGATTTAGCTTGTGCACTATTTTTGGCACAAACAACTGCTGCCAATATTTTTGATACATATGAGGGGCACCCTGAATTAAAAATTAATGATCCGGCATCACCATCTTTGGTTGCGAGAAACTTTGAGTGGGTCTTTATCGGTCAAGTTACATCACTTATGAATTCACTTTCAAGTAATGTGATTGATAATATATATAATTCACTTGTTAGCATTAAGAATTCTGAAGGAATAGCTGGCGTTGATGAATTTGTAGCTGCACAAGATAGTAAAGTTAAAACATATGCTAGTGCTGTAAAATTCAGGTATGATTGTGATAGAATTATTGTTGGTGTAGCTTCAGGAAGTAGTTCTATTTCAAATGGTAATGTTCAGGATATAATTGCAAATCTAGGGAATTTCTTTAAAAAGTCAGCATACATATATAATTCTGAAACAACAACTGATGAAAACGGTAATGACAGTGAAGTTATAACAGGTTGGAGAGCTTCAAAAGTATCTGTTACAGGTGCATTATTATATGCAATATTTGTTTTTCAATCACTTGTATATTTAATAATGTATGTAAAAAGAATGTTTTATGTTATAATGCTTTCGATGTTTGGACCTATTGTAGTTATATATGATTTCTTTATGAAGTCGGCATCATAAAAAAGGAGGAAAAAATATGTCTAAAGGTGTTTTTACAACATGGATAAAAGAATTATGTGCTTTAGTATTTACTCAAACAATACAAGCTTTTATACTTGCTATTGTTCTTAGTATAATACTTACATTTATTGCACCAACAGGTGGAACAATTTCTTCTAATGATTCAGTTTCTGCATTAGGTGTTTTGTGTATCGTTCTTCTTACTTCACTTACAAAAATGGAAAAAATTACAAGAAAAATATTTGGGCTTGAAAGTGGAATTATGGATAATAAACCTCCACATGGTTTAATGGCTTCTTTTATGGCTTTGAAGGCCGCAGGTAGAATTTTAAATAACGTTCCTAAAATGGCTGGTGGTGTTGCTTCAGTAATTGGTTCAGGAACAGATAAAAAGAAGGCACAAACAGCTATGTTGAGTAGATTAAATAGAAAAGGTTTAGATAAAAATGGTAATTTAACAGGTGAGGGAGCAGCTGTGGGTGAGGCTTTACCTGCTGGAGGAGCTGATTTAATGGATAGCTCTGAATATCTTGATAAGGCTAAGGAAGCTAAGAATAAAGGCGATATGAGAGGCTATGAAAGAAATAGAGGCATAGCAGCTGGAATGGATAAAGTAAAAAAATCTATGGCAGCAAATGCAACTGCACCATCAAGATTAAAGGATACGTCTAAATTGCAAGATGACTATTACAAGATATTGGATAAATATGATGATGAAATTTCAAAGGCAAAGGAAAAGAGAAGACAAGGATGGTCGAATGTTGCTTCTGGAGCTTCTGAAACTGTTGGAGCTGTTATTGGAGGTGGAATTGGTTTATCTACTGGATTAGTAACTGGACTTGCAACAGGTGATTATGATCAAATTGGTAAGGCTACCGCTTATGGAATAGGTGTCGGAGATGCGGCAGGTGAAAATTTAACAAAAGCTGTTTCTACTGTATCTACTGGTATTAAAAATAGAGCAAAGGCTAGTAGTTCATTAGATAAGCAATTAGCACAAATGGAGGCAAATTTAAAAATAAATAATTCTAAAAGAGAGACGCAAGCAAAGCGTGTAAGAAATATTACTCAAAAAATTGAGAAAGATATTGGTATTCAGTAAAAAGAGGAGGGGTATATATATGCTATATTATATTTATTTATGATATAGCATATATGCTATTATAAAGATTTATGAAATTTGTAGATATAAAAGAAAATACAAGTCCAACCCAAAAACTTTTGCTAATTGTAATGCTTTTAATTTTATTAGCATCTTGTTTTTATGGATTTAGAAGTTTAATAGGTAATAAGGGAAATATTGACTATAAAATAGCAGACAGCAACTATTTTATTTTTAATTCTGAAGAAACAACAGATAGGGATGTTTATTGGAATTTAGAAGAAATTTTATCAAAATATTTAGGTTCTTATCAATCAGAATATAATAAGGAAACGGAAAATGTAGAATATTATTACAATTCTTTGGATAGTAATTACAAGAAATTTTTAGGTAAGAAAAAGTATATTGAAATATCAAATAATATAATTCAAAAGATGATTGGAGATACAAAACAAGGAATGGTAAGTCTACCGGCTCAAATTATAAAAAATGTTTATAAGGTTAATATAGATAATGATATGTACTTGTGTAAATTAAATACACTTGATGAAAATGATAACGCTTATGTGGGTATTATTTTAAATACTGAAAGAAAAGAGTATAAAATTTTTTATATTAATTAGGGAGTTATAAATATGAAGGAAAATAATAAAAAGAAAGTTGACTATAAACTATTGTTTATAATAATATATATAATTATTACTGTTGGTGTAGTTTTAATAATTTGGATACCAGGTAAAATGTCAAATGGTAAGAAATATTCTGGCTTTAAGTATGAGGATGTAGATGAACAAAAAAAAGGAATAAATTTATATAAAGATACAGTAAAATATATGTTATCGGAAGGTAACTTAGATATGTTATATAATCACTTAGATGAAAACTTTAAGTCAAGCAATGGAATTACTAAAGATAATTTCAAGGAAGTTTTAGAAAAAAATTGTTCTATTTCAAAAGAAATTTCTATTATTGGATCTGAGGTGTATATTCAGGGAGATAACATCTATGTATATAGATATAAATATAAATCAAAAGGATTTGTAATGTATGTTAATGTTATAGAAACAAAACCTTTTGAGTATACGTTATCTTTTGAACAGTATAGTATACCTGTTGTTGAGGGGACAGAAAACAAAAAAAATAATGTAATTGATAATGTTGAATATTTAGTAAATATAGAAAGTATAACTCAATATGGTATTACATATGGAGTTACTATAACTAATAAGGGTCAGGATACATTTAAATATAATTTTAGTAATATTACAGATGTATATGTTATTTTAAGCGATGGAAGATATTCAAATCTTGGAGGAGCTATAATATCATCCGATGATGATGTTTTAACACCAAATGGAAGCTTGAAGAAGAGTTTTTTCTTTCCTGTAAAGGGAGCAGATCAAAGTAAAATAACAAAAATGAGATTTAACAATGTAAAAAAAGATAATAAAATAACCTCAATTGAATTTGAAGTAAAAAAATAGGAGGAATATATATGAGTAATGATGAGGAAAAACAAAATTCCAATTCCAATATTTCCGAGACTCCTTCTACTAGTTCTGATGTGATGCCAGGTGGTGGTGCCACTCTTGGACAAGCTGTATCACAAGGTGCAAAAAATTCAACTAAAAAAAGTATAAAAGGTGTTAAAAATGCTATTGGAAGAGGACTTAAGGCATTATGGAGTTTAATGCCAACTCAAGTAAAAATAGTAGTAATAGTAATGATTGTCATAGCAGTTGTTATATTTTCTTTATTTTTATTGGGAATGATGTCGGAGGGAAGTGATGCTGTAAGTGGCTGTGTAGATGATTATATAGAAAATACAGCTAATCTTGATGGCGATGCTAAAGATACATTTGATACAAAATCTAGCCTTATAAGATTCAAACTTTCAGATATAAATTCAATGTATGATAGTTTTATAGCTAGTGAAAAAGGTGGTGCTGAGACACAAAATTTAATGAAGTATAAAATTGGAACAAATAATGTTTCAGACCAAAATAGTAGAATTGTAAATGTTGATGATAAAGTTGAAGTATACAAGCATATCCTTATGGCAGAAAAATATAATTTTAATAAAGTTAAATGGAAAAAATATACTCATAGTGATAATCTTGGAAAAGATGTATCTAGCTTTAAGGAAAATAAAGAGTTGGGATTAAAGTATCCTGATACTTCAAAAAATTCTGACGGAACAGACGCAGAGCATCCAATTGATATGGATAAGTTTATCGATTTGACATTACCATATTTACAAACTTGGTATATTCCACTTGGAATGAGTAACGCTTCAATTATTAATGGTAAGGAATACGATAGTAATAGAGCCCCGGCATTTTCATATAACATTATAAAAGAAGCATATCATAATATAACTTCAAACTGGTACGAATTAAAAAAATATACAGAAATTACGAAGTATAAAACATATAAAAAGAAGACTTGTAATGATTATTTAGATAATATAATTGTTAAAGAACATAAGATGTACAGATATAATAGTTCTACTTCAGAATATGAGTATGACAGATCTGAGTATACTTTAGATACGAGTCACGTAACATCTTCAACCGAAATTTCAAATGTTGAAAATAAGGATACGTCACATGTAAATGATGATGCAAATGCAAGAAAAGATCCAATGAGGGAAGAACGTGTAAGTACAAAAAATGAGTTTTCTTCTCAAATATATATAAAAACTGCAGAGGTATTTGACGCAAAAATAATTAATGAATTTAATTATAGAATATATAGTGATTCTGATGCACGAAATAGAAAAAATCCTAATAGTTCAAGTGAAACAACTTCAAACTTTAGTATGCCAACAGAACATGAAGAAAATCAGAAGAATAATGCGATAAATAATTTAGTTTGCGATTCGCAAGGCCATTTAAGTTTACGAAATGGTACAATTGCTCAGATGCGTATTGTAGAAACAAGACAAATGAATTTTGATACAAGCATTGGTGGACCTACACAATTTGATATTGTGTATAAAATAAAACTTGGTGATTATATAGATTATACTGATGAGAAACTACACAATGTAACAAGAATATGGCAAGATACATTGAGTCAGCAAAGTTCAGAAACATCGGCTTACACCATAGATGATTTGGTTGCATATAACGAATCGTCTGATAGAAAGAAAAAAGTCAGTGCTACGGAGCTATGTGGTCAAAACGCATATTCATCAAATTTAAACTCTGGTTCAGGCTCTGTATCAGCTGCTCCAACAACAAGTTTTGAATTAAATGGACATACTTTCCCAGTATATAATCAGAATATTATGAGTGGAAATATTGCTCCGTCTGGATGTGGATTATGTGCAATTACTGTTGTCATAGATACTTATAAAAATAGAAATTATAATCCGGAAACCCTTGGAAATGAAATAGGATGGAATCGTGCTCTTTATACAAAACAATACGCAGATATTTTAAATAATTATGGATTTAGTACTTCAGTTACTACGTGGGGAGATGGAGGAACTAGAAATGAAAATATATCATTAGATAGGAAGAAACAAATTACAAGAGAGGCAATAGATAGACATTTAAGGCAAAAGAAACCAGTAATAGTTCAAGTAAAAGGAAATGCAGGTCATATATTAGGTTCAGGTACAGATTCTGGACATTATATAGTTCTTGCAGGATATCAAGGCAATAAAATAATTATTGCAAATTCGGCAGGTGGATTAAAAAATGAAGTTGATATGGATACATTGCTTTCAGCAATGTATGATGATGCAGAATCTGATCATGGATTTATGCTAATTGATCCTGATGGTGGATCTTTTTCAGGTGGAAGTTCAAGTAATAGACCAAATAACGGTTCAGGTGGTAATTCTAATAACTCTTCGGCTTCTTCAGAATTATCTTCGAAATTACAAGATATGATAAATTATGCTGTATCATTTCCTGAAAGAGGAAAAACATTACCATATGGTGCTCCACCATATATTCCTGATACAAAAGATAAGCTAGAGAATATATCTCAAATAGATTGTAGTGGATTTGTAACAGCCTTATATCAAATATTTTTTGACGTAAATATAGCAAAAGATGGAATTAGGGATATAGTTTCAAATGCTTCAGGTATAAATGAAAAAGGATTAAAGGGCGAAACACATAGTTATGATAGATCTAGAGGTTCATCGCAATTACAAGTTGGTGATATTTTACACAATCCAGGACATGTTACAATGTATATTGGAGAGTATAATGGTGTACCTTCGCTAATATCCCAGGGACAAACGGGAGACCCAAGTATTAGACCTGTTGATACAGGATTTTATTCAACAAGTATAGATAGTTACTCTAGATATATTGGAGGAGTTTCTATAAATGGAGCTAATGGTTCTTCAAGTTTTGGAGATTCAACGTGTAATGGTAAGGCAGCAAGTTATTATAGAGATTTAATAAGAGAAGGAACTTTAAACAGGATTGACTTTATGAATTCAAATCCTGATATATATAATAGGTATTTAAGAAAAGACGCACCATATATGACATATGTAGGATATTCAAGATCAAAACTTAATTTATCATATTGGAACTTAAAAGAATTATTTAGAGAAGTTGATGATGAAAAAGGATATTTACCATGGGTATATGGAGGATCATTAGGATTTGAAAATACATATCTAAATAGAAGAAATGGTGTAAATGGAGTTGGTGGTGAAGGTGTTCAGGCAATGGTTGAAAGTGCCAAACAACTTGCAGCTCAAAACAATGGTGAAGGTTTATGGCACTATTGTCAAGGTGATGCTGCTGGAGCTAGTCATGCCAATAGAAGGTTTATATTCCATAATATTGAAGAAATGCAAAATTACATAAATATTGGAGAATCTGCCGGAACAGATTGTTCAGCATTCGTTTTATCAATGTATTTAGCATACACAGGTGTAAGTATTGATCCTGGTGGAAATGGCTCAAGTCTTAGAAGTTATGCTGAATCTAATAATGGAAGTTCATTACCTGATTCACCAAATGTCGTAATTCAATATCATACTAGTATTGATGCAGGAATACAAGCAGGTGACGTATTATATGGACCGGGACATGTTGGTTTATACGTAGGTGACGATAGCCAGGTTGACCAAGGTGGAGGAGGAGTCGGTGGCCTATGTAACATTGGAATGGGCTGGACAGGACCAAAATTTGATTCGCTTTCTAATAGAGGTTATACTGGATATATACATTATGAAGGCTTACCATCTGTTGTTTCAAGTGGTGGAACAGGAACAGCAAGTGGAGAGTTCTTAATAAAATCAGGATATGAGGTAGATTCAAGTTATAGAGGACAGACGTATCCATTGACATCTCAGCAAAGGGATTTTCTTGAGAGATTAGTTTGTGGAGAATTTGGTACATCATATGAAGGATCTGTTTTAATTGCTCAATGTTTGCGTGATGCATTTGTAAATGGATTATGCGATGATCCAATGAAAGTTAAATTATTAAGTGCACAAGGTGGACTTGGATATACAGGTTCAATAGCAAATAAAAATGAAAATTCAATTAATGCGGTAAAATATGTATTTGATGAAGGTGGATCTGGACTACAACACAGAATATATTATATGTGTACTATTGGAGCTACAGAGTGGCATTATACGCAACACAAGATATATAGGCATCAAAATGTTGATTTCTTTGATGGTTGGAATTAATAATCCTAATAGGGAGTAATTACATTGCTCCCTTCTAAGATTATGTTAATAAATTTAAGTATAGTTTAGTATGTGAGGTTAATATGGATAAAAACAAAAATATAAGTAAGAAGAAATTTCCAATTATCCCATTTGTTTGGTTTATTTTTTCTTTAATAGTTATATTTATAATACTTTGGATATTTTTTATCATAAATAAAGAAATGGAAAAAAATGGTATCAAATCTTTTGATAAGAGCATTCCAATTCCTGACGGCTTTTATTTTGTAGGAGGAACTAAAGATACAGGATTTGTTATTTCAGATAGCGAGGATGATTACAAAAAGGGAATTTCATATAAATTATTAAAAGGTTTAGATGGAAATCAATTTGTATGGGTACCCGTAGAAAATCCTGTAGCTGAAGATGAAACGCAACTAAGAAAAATGATTGAAGAAAAGAAATATCCTATGGCTATTAAACAAGAGGGCGGATATAAAGCAATTTTATATAACTTTGATAGTGAATTAAAAAAATATAATCCAATTTTAGGTAATGTTGAAATCAGAGAACCAATTGATATTAAAGAAACATATGCAAATACATTGGATAAAAAAACTGAAGAAAATAGAGAGAATTTATATCAGGATTCCTTCAATAATATGGTTGAAAGCGTAATTAAATATAAGGGATTTTATATTTCAAGATTTGAAGTTGGAAACATTAACAATGCAATTAAAAATAATGAAAAAGTTGTATCGAAAAAAGGGCAATCTGATATAGCCAGTTTTTCATGGTTTGAATATTATGATGCTATAAAAAATATGTATAATAGAGATGATATAACAACAGAGATGATATGGGGATGTCAATGGGATTCAACTTTAAGGTGGATGTTAAATACAAGTGATAGTTATTATAACTTATCATATAGCTTTGGAAATTTCTCTGGAAATAAAATGGAAACCGGTTCTAATGAAAGTTATTCCTTAAATAATATATATGATATGCTTGGAAATGTAAGTGAGTATACTCAAACAGGTGCATATACATCAAGTAGAGTAGCAAGGGGATCAGATTATAGAATAAATAAATCAATTTTTTCTATTGAATATTATTCTTTATCTTATGTATATGAGAATGTCGGTTCAAGGGTTACATTATATATGAAATAACATTAATAAAAGCAATTTGTATAATATAAGGTACAAATCTTGCTTTTATTTTTTTTTTATTGTATAATATTTATGGATGTATAAGGTTGTTATATGTCAATTTTTATAGTGTAATTAATTTATTAATTAATTTATAACTATATAAAAATTAAATTTTAAATTAAATTTAAGGAGAGATGAAAAATGGTAAATGATAAAGAAGTAAAAACTATGGTATCACCTTTTGCAGTTAGGGAAAATGAAGTAAAGGTGTTTGATGGAAAGGAAGGTTTTGCTTCAATAAATCAAGTAGTCTTTAAAATGGATATGGGATACATAAATGAATCTCATATAAAAGCTTTAGAGGTGGTAAACGAATTTGGATTTATTACTTCAAGACAATGTACTCAGATTTTGGATTTGAGAGGAAAATTAAATGATATTGAGGAAGATAAAAAACAAACTAGAGTTGCAAAATGGCTTGAAGACTTAACTAAATCAAAAGTAATTTCAAGGTATTATTTTCAAAGTGATTCTGGTAAAAGTTCGTATAGAGTATATTCGATGGATAAAATTGCGACATATATATTAAAGCAAAGAAATATTCCTACAGCTTGGCAACCAACTGACAACACAAAGCCGGCATATTCAGTAAAGAGGAAACTTGCGGGAAACCAAATTATAATTGCTTATATGCAAAAAGTTGCAGCTTTTAGAAGCTCCAATTCAAATCTTTTGTTATATTCTAAAAAATATAACGTAAAATTTAAACCAACAGGTGGGCTTGTAACTTTAAAAAATTCTACAGAAGATGAAAATTTTATTTTTGAGGTTGTAAGAAGAAATGACGATTGGAAAAATATGTTTGCCGAAAAAGTACAACTTTATTCAGATTTCTTTGAGAACTTTACTAAAAATGATGCCGGATTTTATAATCCACCAAAATTAATTTTTGTTGGTGAAGATATTCAACATACTGCAGAAATGTTTAGAATTATAAAAAAAGTAAGTACATATTTAAAAGATGAAGACATGTATTTTACAACAGAGTTAAAACATTTGGATGATGATTTAACAAAAAGTATCAGTGTTTTTGAGTTGGATACTGAAACTAAGAAATATAAAGCTGTCATAAAGGAGATGGATATTTTAAAACCTGGTGAAAAGAAAACTGTTGATGATAAAATAAAGCTTGATATGAAATTTAACTCAAATATGATAGTTGAATAAAAAATTATCCCCCCATTTTATTAATTATTTTAATGAAGTAGGGGGATTTGTGAAGGTATTTATCAAAATTTGCGATGAAAATAATATAAACATTGTATAAAACTATTGCAAATAAAAAGAGATTGATATAAAATATAGATGTAATTATTAAGGGGGAATAATATTTATGATAAAAGTAGGAATTAACGGATTCGGAAGAATAGGAAGATTAGTAATGAGAGTATCTTTAGAAAGGGATAATGTTGATGTTGTTGCTGTAAACGATCCTTTTATTGATGTTGAATATATGAAATATATGTTAACATATGATACTATTCATGGAAAATATAACGCTGATATTAAGGTTGAAGGTAATGATTTGGTTATAAATGGTAAGACTGTAAAGGTATTTAATTGCATGGAACCTTCAGAAATTCCTTGGGGAGAAGTTGGAGCTGAATATGTTGTTGAATCATCAGGAGTATTTACAACAACTGAAAAAGCACAAGCTCATTTAAAAGGTGGAGCTAAAAAAGTTGTAATTTCTGCACCATCAAAAGATGCAAAAATGTTTGTTATGGGTGTAAATAATAACGAATATACATCAGATATGAATATTGTATCAAATGCATCTTGTACTACAAACTGTTTAGCACCTCTTGCTAAAGTTATAAATGATAATTTTGGTATTGTTGAAGGATTAATGACAACTGTTCACTCTGCAACAGCTACACAAAAAACTGTTGATGGACCATCTAAAAAAGATTGGAGAGGTGGAAGAGCTGCTACATATAACATTATTCCATCATCTACTGGTGCCGCAAAAGCAGTTGGTAAAGTAATACCATCATTAAATGGAAAACTAACTGGTATGTCATTTAGAGTACCAACACTAGATGTATCTGTAGTTGACCTTACTTGTAGACTTGAAAAAGGAGCTTCATATGAAGAAATCGTAGAAAAAATAAAAGAAGCATGTAATGGAGAACTAAAAGGAATTATGTCTTGGACAGACGAAGATGTTGTTTCATCTGATTTCATTTCTGATCCTCATACTTCTATATTTGATGTAAAAGCTGGAATTCAACTTAGCGATAACTTTGTAAAATTGGTATCATGGTATGATAATGAATGGGGTTATTCAAATAAAGTTGTAGATTTAATCACTCATATGTATGGAGTAGACCATAAATAAAGAATTAAAATTAGGCTAGCTTTGTGTAAGCTAGCCTAAAAGTATAAAGGAGAGAAAGTTTATGTTAAACAAAAAAACAATAAGGGATATCAGTGTAAGTTCAAAAAAAGTTTTAGTTAGATGTGACTTTAATGTTCCACTAGATAAAGATAATCCAGATATAATTACAAGTGATAAAAGAATTGTAGAGTCATTAAAAACAATTAATTACTTAATAGGTGCAGGAGCAAAAACTATACTATGTTCTCATATAGGAAAAACTGGTCAAAACAAAAGCTTAAAGCCAGTTGCTAAAAAACTATCTGAACTTTTAGAAAAAGAAGTACCTCTTTTAAAAGATATATATTCAGATGAAACAAAAAATACTATCGATAACATGCAAGATGGTGATGTTGTTTTATTAGAAAATACAAGAATGTATGAAGAAGAAGAAAAAAATGATCCTAAATTTGCAGAAAAATTAGCTTCATTTGCTGATATATTTGTAAACGATGCATTTGGAACTGCTCATAGAGCTCATGCATCAACAGAAGGAGTAACACACTATTTACCTTCTGTATGTGGATTTTTAATAGAAAAAGAAATAAATGCATTAGATAATAGTATTAATAATCCAAAAAGGCCTCTAGTTGCTATAATTGGTGGATCTAAGGTATCAAGTAAAATAGCTGTACTTACAAATTTACTTGATAAAGTAGATATAATGTTAATTGGTGGAGCAATGTCATTTACATTTTTAAAAGCAAAAGGATATAACGTTGGAAAATCTCTTGTTGAAGATGATAAAATAGATATTGCTAAAGAAATTATGAGAAAAGCAGAAGAGAATAAAGTAGAATTCTTGCTTCCTGTAGACCATATAGAAAGTAAAGATACTTCTGGAATATATGATGCAGTGCTTACTCAAGATGAAAACATTGACGAAGATTCTATGGGACTTGATATTGGATTTAAAACTGTAGATATGTATGTAGAAAAAATAAAAAAAGCAGCAACAGTTGTATGGAATGGACCTGTTGGAATGTTTGAAGTGGAAGAATTTGCAAATGGAACAAAAAAAATTGCTGAAGCAATGGCAAATTCTAATGCAATAACAATAATAGGTGGTGGAGATAGCGCAGCTGCAGTAGAAAAGTTTGGACTTGAAGATAAAATGACACATGTATCTACTGGAGGAGGAGCATCTCTAGAACTTATGGAAGGAAAAAAACTTCCAGGTATAGAAGCATTACAAGATAAATAAAGGAAAAGAATATGGCAAAAAAAAATAAAAAGAGTTATACTTTAGATAGGAAAAAATTTTTAATTTTTGTATTTTCTATTGTTGTAATAGTATCTGTAATCATTATAGTTGTATCATTAAATAAAAAAATAGAAATAAATGATTCAACAGATATTAGTAAATTAAATGCTACAAAGTATTGTACAGAAATAAAATCTGAGTATAACAAAGATGAAAATAAAAATAAATTTATAGATGATTGTAACAAAATACAAGAAAAAATAGGTATGTATATTATCAATAATTCTACATTAGATGATACATCATTTGAAAACTTAATATCAAAATTAAATGGAAATCTAGCAGATAATAATTTTTCAATTATAGAAATGGATAATCCAACCTACTGGAATGGAACTTGGAGTGTAGATAATAAAGGTAAATTAAAATTTAAATTTAGCAGTAAAAAAATAGAACCTAATTGGATAAGTGATGCTACAGTAAGTAATTTTGTTATAACAAATTAAAAAATAGGGCAAATTTCAAATACAAGTTGAAATTTGTCCTATTTTCATTTTACATTTTTTCTTAAAATATTTAGCATGGTTTGTTATATAAATAAAAATGAAATAGGAATTAATACTTTGGTTATGACTCTAAAAAAGTGGATAAAAATAGAAAATTAAAGTAAAATAATAGAATATAATGTTATTGAATAAAAAGTACATTTACGTAAAAAATATTCAATTGAGGTAATTATAAAGAAAATAATTCATTTGGAACTATAATAGTAACCATAATACACTCAATTTTTATACAAATTTAAATTAAAAGTTGTTTTTAATATAATTTGGTGTTAAAATATAAATATATACATGTATAAGTATATAAATAATTGGAGAGTGGTTTTAATGAGAAAAAAATTAATAGTTGGAAATTGGAAAATGAATTATACAATAACAGAGGCAGAAGCTTTTGTAAGTAGTATAAAAGATAGAATAAATACAGATATTGTAGATGTTGCAATATGTCCAAATTTTGTAGCACTTGGAACAGTATCAAAATTACTTGAAAATACAAATATACATCTTGGAGCACAAAACGTATATTATGAAGATAAGGGTGCATATACTGGTGAAACGTCAGCTCCAATGTTAGTATCAGCATTTGTAGATTTTTGTATAGTAGGACATAGTGAAAGAAGAAGTATATTTAATGAAACAGATGAAATGATAAATAAGAAAGTAAAAAAATTACTTGAAAATAATATAAAACCAATAATTTGTGTTGGTGAAACTTTAGAACAAAGAGAAAATGGTACAATGTTTGACGTTGTAGCAAAGCAATTAGATAAATGTATAGATGGAATACTAGGTGATGATTTAAAAAGAAATATTGTAATTGCTTACGAACCAATCTGGGCTATTGGTACAGGTAAAACAGCAAGTAGTGATGATGCAAATAAAATGTGCCATTTTATACGTAAAGCTATAGAAACAAAATATGGTGCAAGTGTTTCAGAAAGAGTAAGAATTTTATATGGAGGAAGTGTAAAGCCAGCTAATGCTTCAGAAATACTTAATATGGAAGATATAGACGGAGCTTTAGTTGGAGGAGCTAGTCTTAAAAATGATTTTGTAGCTATTGTAAATTATGACTAAAGATGATATAATTACTAATGCAAAAATAGAGGAGATGTAAATTATGCATGGAAATAAACAATACATACTTATGATAATGGATGGAGTAGGACTAAATGATGAGAGTAAAGGAAATGCCTTTAAACTTGCAAATACTCCAAATTTAGATAAATTAATAGCAAAATATCCAAATACATACATAGCAACAAGTGGTATGGCTGTTGGACTTCCTGAAGGTCAAATGGGGAATTCTGAAGTTGGACATACAAATATAGGGGCAGGAAGAATAGTATATCAAGACTTAACAAGAATCACTAAAGAAATTAATGATGGTGATTTCTTTAAAAATGAAGAATTTTTAAAAGCAATAGAGAACGTAAAAAATAACAATAGTTCTTTGCATTTAATGGGACTTTTATCTGACGGAGGAGTTCACTCTCATAATTCCCATTTATACGCATTACTAAAACTTGCAAAAGAGCAAGGTATAGAAAATGTATATATTCATGCTTTCTTAGATGGAAGAGATACACCTCCAACATCTGCTATAGAATACTTAAAAGAACTTGAGGAAAAAATAAAAGAAATTGGTGTTGGAAAAATAGCTACTCTTGCTGGAAGATATTATGCAATGGATAGAGATAAAAGATGGGATAGAGAAAAACTTGCATATGACGCAATGGTAAATGGAATTGGTAATAAATTTAAAACAGTTCAAAAAGCTGTTGAAAATTCATATGAAGCTCAAGAGTTTGATGAATTTGTAAAACCAATTGTAATTACTGATGAAGAAGGAAATGAAATAGCTAAAATTAAGGATAAAGATTCAGTAATATTCTTTAACTTTAGACCAGATAGAGCAAGACAAATTGTAAGGGTAATCACAGAACCAGATTTTAGTGAATTTGAAACTGTAAAAATGAACAATTTATATTTTGTTACAATGACTGAATATGATGAAACTTTAAATCATGTACATGTTGCATACAAGCCTCAAGCATTAAAAAATACTTTGGGTGAAGTATTATCAAATAGAGGATATACACAAGTAAGATGTGCCGAAACTGAAAAATACGCACATGTAACATTCTTCTTTAATGGTGGAGAAGAAAAGCAGTATAAAGGTGAAGATAGAATACTTGTTGCATCACCTAAAGTTGCTACATATGACTTAAAACCTGAAATGTCTGCTTATGAAGTAACTGATAAAATTATAGATGCAATCGAATCTAAAAAATATGATGTTATAATCATGAACTATGCAAATGGCGATATGGTTGGACATACAGGAATTATAGAAAAGGCAATTGAAGCTGTTGAAGCTTTGGATACATGTGTTGGTAAAGTAATATCAAAACTAGAGGAAGTAGGAGGAGAAGCTTTAATTACAGCAGATCACGGTAACTGTGAATATATGCTTGATTTAAAAACTGGTGAGGCTATAACTTCACATTCTACATTTGATGTTCCACTTATAGTTGTATCAGATAGAGTAAAATCTTTAAAAAATGGAAGACTTTGTGATTTAGCACCAACTCTTCTTGCACTTATGGGAGAAGAAAAACCATCTGAGATGAAAGGAGAAAGCTTGGTAGAGTTATAACAGAAAAATTGTATAATAAAGGAGGCTTTAGATGGAATATAACGACATGGAAGATGAAGAATATGATCCACTTAAAGATACTGGTTCTACTGCCTATTGGATGAATGAATGGGAAAAAGAGAAAGAACAAAAGAAAGAAGAAGAAAAAAAGCTTTCTGAACTTGTTGACATATATGTAAAATGTACTAATCCAAGATGTGGTTATGTAGCTAAAAGCAAAGAAAAAGTTGAATTTAGATATGTTGATGAAATAATGAGGAAATATTCTAATGGTAGATGTAGAAAATGTGGTCATAGAGGGTTTAAACTTATTTCGAAGAAAGAATTTGAAAAACTAGATGCTGAATTTAAGAAAAAACAACATGAAAAAGAAAAAAAGAAAAAATTAGATCTAGATAAAATGAAAAAAGCTATAAATTCAAATATTAGGGATGATGTTGAAGATTTATTGAGAGATTTAGAATCTAGACTAAATACTGGTAAATTATCACCAAAAACTTTTGTAAGAATTTTCTGTAAATTATCTGTAGATATTGCTAGAAGATATACAAAAGATATTCCAGGAAGTTATGACACTTCATATAATAAATTAATTTTGGAATTTTGCGATGGAGCTTTAGATAAATATAATGTTAAAGAAGATGCTGAAACTGTATTAAGAGAAATGGATGAAGAGATTGAGGAAAATAAATTATATATTGCAGAATATGAATATTATATAAATGATGAAAAGGATTCTATATATAAATATGAGAAGAGTGAAAAAGAAAAAGAATATAAAAATATTCTAGATAATTTATCTAAGCAGGAAATAGATAGAAAGTTAGAGGAAGAATTTCAAGATAGAAAGGTAGAATTAGCTGAAAAAGCTCAAAAAAGAGATGAGAGAAGAAAGTTAAGAGAACTTTCTATATAATAATATTTAAGAGGTTTATATATGAATGAAAATGAAATAAAGAATAATCAAATTGAAGAAATAAAAGAAAGTGTCATAAATAAAGTAAGGGATTTGTTTGGTAAAGCTAAAGATGATTTGCAAATTAAACGAAGGTTAGATATTTTAATTCAAAGATATGTACCATATATTCTCGATAACTATGGCATAAAAAATGTAGATGAAAATGTGCAAGGTGTAATATATGAATCTTTGCAAACGGTGTATAATTTAGATAAAAACCTAGATGAAAAAGAAGATATGTTTAATAATATACTAAATTGTAGTATAGATTCAAGAAGAGAAGAAGTCATAAATACTGATAATAATGATTTAAAACATGAAATTAATGATGTAAATAAAGAACTCTTTAGCAGATATTCTGAAGAAAAAGACAAAATTAGTAAAAAAGAAAAAGCTGAACAAGATGAATATTTTACTCACGCACCTGAATTTAAAAGTAGAGTAAGGCAAATACTTGAAAGAAAAGGTATACAAAATGAAGACGTTATATATGAGATTGAAAATAGAGTAAAAAATACAGTAGGACATATATATGAAGATTATAACGAAGCAGATAAAAGTATATCTAACAATTTAGAAGAAATTTGTGATGAAGAATTAGGTAAATATGAACAACAAGTTACTACAAGTAGACAAGATGTAAAACCTGAAAATAAAGAAAAAAATGAATTTACAGATTTTTTACAAGATGGTGTTAATTCAGAAAAAGAAATTGTTGAAAATGATATAGATAATGTGAATAATGAGGGCGAACCTAATAAAGATGACCTTAATAAAGATAATAAAAAAAATGCTTTACCAAATAATATAATCTATTAAATAATTTGTTATTTGCTATAGTTTTGCTATAGTTAATATATATATATAATAAAAAAATAAGGAGGAATTTTTTATGAAACAATACTTAGAAATAGAATCTATTTATGCAAGAGAAATATTAGATTCAAGAGGAAATCCAACTGTAGAAGTTGAGGCTATTGTAGAAGGAGGATTTGTAGGACGTGCTGCAGTTCCATCTGGTGCATCTACTGGTGCTTTTGAAGCAGTAGAATTAAGAGATGGAGATAAATCAAGATATCTTGGAAAAGGTACAACAAAAGCAGTAGATAATGTAAATGATATTATTGCTCCTGAAATAGAAGGAATGAATGCTTTAGATCAAGTTGAAATAGATAAAGCAATGATTGAACTTGATGGTACTGAAAATAAAGGAAAACTTGGTGCAAATGCTATACTAGGTGTATCACTTGCTGTAGCAAGAGCAGCTGCTGAAGCTTTAGGAGTAAGTTTATACAACTATTTTGGTGGTGTAAATGCTAAAGTTTTACCAGTTCCAATGATGAACATATTAAATGGTGGTAAACACGCAGATAATAGTGTTAATATTCAAGAATTTATGATAATGCCAGTAGGTGCTGATAGTTTCAAAGAAGCTCTTAGATGGTGTGCTGAAGTATTCCATAATTTAAAATCAGTATTAAAAGCAAAAGGACTTGCAACTTCAGTTGGTGACGAAGGTGGATTTGCTCCAAACCTATCTAAAGATGAAGAAGCTTTACAAGTAATAGTTGAAGCAATTGAAAAAGCAGGATACAAACCAGGTGAAGACTTTAAAATTGCAATTGATGCTGCTGCAACTGAAATGTATGATGAAGCTAAGAAAAAAGGTGAAGAAGGAAAATACTATTTCTGGAAATCAGACAAAATGTATACTTGCGAAGAAATGGTTGCTTTCTGGGAAGATTTAGCATCTAAATATCCAATTATATCTTTAGAAGATGGTCTTGCTGAAGAAGATTGGGAAGGATGGAAATTACTTACAGAAAAACTTGGAAATAAAATACAATTAGTAGGTGATGATCTATTTGTTACAAATACAAAAAGATTACAAAAAGGTATTGATATGAAAGTTTCAAATTCAATTCTTATAAAACTTAACCAAATAGGAACAGTAACTGAAACAATAGACGCTATATCTATGGCAAATAGAGCTGGAATGACAGCTGTAGTATCTCACAGATCAGGTGAAACTGAAGATACAACAATTGCAGATTTAGTTGTTGCTATGAATGCAGGACAAATTAAAACTGGTGCTCCTTCAAGAACTGATAGAGTATGTAAATATAACCAATTATTAAGAATTGAAGAAGAATTAGGATCTGTAGCTGAATATGCAGGAAAAAATGCATTCTTTAATTTAAAATAACAATAAAAAATATTCCCAAGTAAATTTATTTGCTTGGAAATATTTTTATATACAAGTAGGGTATAAAAAATAATAAAAAAATACATATCAATTGACACAAAGAATAAAATATTATATACTATAATAGATGAAATTATTGTTACATTTTGTCATAGTTTTTGTATAGGGGGTAAAAATGAAAAAGAAAAGTTTTTTAAAGATTATAGCAGTATTTGTTCTTGTTACTGTTATTTCTGTATCCACATGTATATTTGCAGATGTTGGAAATATAAATAGATACAATAGTGGATCATCATCTAGTAGTTCACATTCTAGTAGTTCACATTCTAGTAGGTCTTCTAGTTATTCAGGATCTTCGCACTCAGGAGGCTCACACTCAAGTTCTAGTAGTGGTGGTTCAATATGGGGACTAATAGTAGGAATTATTATTGTGGGAGTAGCAATATTTGTAACTTCTAGAGCTAATGGTAAAACAAACAATAAACATACTGATGCATTAAATAATTTAGTAAATGGTTCAACAGATTCAATAAAAACAAATACGAAGGGTATTGCAGATGAAATTAGACAGACTGATCCAGAATTCTCAGAAGAGAAATTCTTATCTTGGACAAAAGATGTCTTTATTAAACTACAAGCAGCATGGACAGCAAGAGATTGGAAAATTATTAGACCATTCGAATCAAATGAATTATTTGAACAACATAATGCACAATTACAAGAATATATTAATAACAACAGGATAAACATGATAGAAAGAGTTGCAGTAGAATCAGCTGAATTAATGAGTCATAAAGTAGATGGAGATAAAGAAATTATTGAAGTATACTTAAAGGCTGTTATGAAAGACTATATTATAGATGCAACAACTAAGGAAGTTGTTGAAGGAAATAAAAATACTGATTGGCATATGAGATATAAACTTACATTTGTAAGAAAAAATGGAGTAAAAACTCATGCCGGAACAAGTAACAAATCAACAACTAACTGTCCAAATTGTGGAGCACCAACTGAAATAACATCAGCAGGACAATGTGAATATTGCGGAAGTGTTATAACAACAGGTGAACATGATTGGGTACTTTCAGGACTTGAAGGAATAAAATAATAAATAAAAAAATAAGGGCTAAGTTATTTAGCTTAGTCCTTAATTAATTTAAGGAGGAATTAAAATGGGATTAATTAAAGCAGCAGTAGGAGCAGTTGGCTCTACTTTACATGATCAATGGAAAGAGGCAATAAGATGTGAAGATATGCCAAATGATGTATTAATGGTAAAAAAGACTACACCAAATGGAGTTATTTCAAATGGTAGTACTGTCATTGTAGGACCTGGACAATGTGCTATTATATATGATAATGGTAGAATTGTAGATGCATCTGCAGAAGAAGGAGTATACACATTTAGTGATTCATCAACACCATCACTATTTGCAGGACAATTTGGTGGAATGTTTAAAGAAATGTGGCAAAGATTTACATATAATGGTGCAACTGCTAAACAACAAGCTGTATTTTTCTTCAATATAAAAGAAATATTAGATAACAAATTTGGAACACCAGCTCCAGTACCATATAAAGATTGGGGTCATCCAATAATGAATGCAAGAACAAATTCATATCTTGCAATGAGTGTTGAAGTAAAATGTTTTGGTAAATATACATTCAGAATTTCAGATCCATTCCTATTTATGTCACAAATAGCTGGAACAGCTGATGTATATAGAAAAGCTGATTTAGTAGAACAAATGAGATCTGAAGTTATAGGAGCTTTCTCTAATGTAATGAACAGCTTAGGAAGTGATAAATACAAAATAGAGGTACTTGAACTTCCAAATAAAACTGATGAAATAAAGAAAATAATGGATGAAAATGTATTTGATGAACCAATTAGAAAAAGAGGTATTTCACTTGTTTCATTTATTGTTGAAAGCTTAACTCTAGATGATAAATCTAAAGAGAAAATTGATAATTATGAAATTGGTGGAGATGCATATCAACAACAGGGTGTAATGACTGGTGCATATGCAAATGCTGTTCAAAATGCAGCTAGTAATTCAAATGGTGCAGCAAATGGATTTATGGGAATAGGTATGATGAATATGGCAAGTGGTAATGCTTTTGGTGGCGTTGCAAATGGAAATGGTGCAGCTCCAATGAAACCACAACAAGATGCTGCTACAAAAGCTCAAACACCTGTAAAACCAGAAGTTCCAGTTGAAGCTCCAGCAACACCTGAGGTGGCAGAGGAAAAACCACAAAATAACTCTTGGAAATGTTCTAAATGTGGAACTGAAAATACAGGTAAATTTTGTGCAGAATGTGGTGAGAAAAAAGTAGAAGCTAAATTCTGTACAAATTGTGGAAATAAGCTTGATCCAGATTCAAAATTTTGTCCAGAGTGTGGAACAAAAGCATAGGTTATAACTAATAATATATATAATTTAAATTTAGCTATGGTTAATAAATAAGTGTTAAAACAACGAGAAGGCAGTTGAAACTGTCTTCTTTTTTTCTCTTACAAATTTGATTAAATAGAAAATAAAGTCTTAAAAGTGAATTTTTAGGACTTTATATTTTTCTAAAAATCATGTAAAATAATGATAAAGTTCAAAAGTAAATAAAAAAGAACAAATTTTCGTAAAAGTATTGAAAAAGACTAAAAAATATGGTATAAATGTAGAAAATAAATTTGAAACCAAAATGTCTAGAAATAATAGACATTTGAGGAAAAGAGGTAATCATGGATCAAAATAATGAATTAAAATTATTTGAAGATAAAAAAATTAGAGCAAAATGGGATGAAGAAAAAGAAAAATGGTATTTTTCAGTTGTAGATGTGGTTGCAGTTTTAACAGATAATGATTATCAAAAGTCTAGAAATTATTGGAAATGGCTTAAAAATAAGTTGATTCAAGAAGGCAGTGAGTTGGTTAGTGATACTAACCAACTGAAAATGCAATCAGTTGATGGAAAATATTATAATACTGATGTAATGAATACGGAACAAGTTTTGCGTTTAATACAATCAATACCATCGAAAAAAGCAGAACCATTTAAACTATGGTTAGCTCAAGTAGGAAAAGAACGAATAGATGAAGCATATGATCCAGAAATAGCAATAAATAGAGCATTAGATATATACAGAAAAAAAGGATATTCAGAAGAATGGATAAATCAAAGGTTAAAAACAATAGATATAAGAAAAGAATTTACGGATGAACTAAAAGAAAAAGGAATAAGCGAGGCAAAAGATTTTGCAATATTAACAAATATTTTAACGCAGGCTTGGAGTGGACATTCAGTAAAAGAATATAAAAATTTAAAAGGTTTAAAAAAGGAAAATTTACGAGATAATATGACTAATATGGAATTAGTACTTAATATGCTAGCAGAAACATCTTCTACAGAAATTTCAAAAAGTAAAAATGAAAAAGGATTTATGGAAGCACAAGATTCTGTTATAGAAGGTGGAAATATAGCCAGGGTTGCAAGAGAGCAATTAGAAAGAAAGACAGGAAAAAAAGTTGTATCTGATAAAAATGCTAAAGAAATAAGGAATTTAAATTCTGGTAAAGAATAGTTTTTTGAAATTTCAAAGAATTTTTAGGATCCTTTCTTAAGATATTATAGATAAAAAATTATTAATAAAGAGGTGTATATATGGCAAAGTTATATTTTAGATATGGAACAATGGGATCTGGTAAATCAATAGATTTGTTAAAAGTTGCATATAATTATGAGGAAAGAAACCAAAAATGTCTACTTATGGTCCCAAGTATAGATAACAGATATGGAGTAGGAAAGGTTACAACTAGAATTGGTATTTCAAGAGAGGCGTATATAATAAATGAAGATACTAATATTTATGAATATGTATCATCTTTATTAGAAAAGCCAAATTGTATTCTAGTAGATGAATGTAATTTTTTAACTAAAAAACATGTAAATGAATTATCAGATGTAGTAGACTTTTTAGAAATTCCAGTTATATGTTATGGACTTAGATCTGATTTTAAATGCGAATTATTTGAGGGCTCAGAGGAATTAATGGCAATAGCAGATAAAATTGAAGAAATAAAAACAATATGTGAATGTGGAAGAAAAGCAACTATAAATATGAGATATAAAGATGGGAAAGCAATAATTGATGGTGAAAAAATAGTTGTTGGTGGAAATGAAATGTATAAAGCAGTATGCAGAAAATGCTATAAAAAGTATATAGAAAAATAATTGTATTTTTGTTATAAGTCAAAATTAGACAACTTTCTAATTTGACTTTTTTTTGCTTTCGGTGTATAATATAGGCTATGTATATTGAGTTCGTGTTAAAATTATATTTTAGAATATAATAGTAGTAATACTATAATATATATTGATCGTGGTTAAAGTAAATTGAAAAGTAAATATTAAAGGAGGAATAATAATTTAATGGAAGAAAAAAAGGATTACAAAAGAAAGGGGCAAATTGCGCCTTTAACAAAAAGAAATAATTCAAATTCTAGAGGTAATAAAACAACAAGAACAAATAGAAAAGATAAAAATGATGTATTAAATAATAAGGAGTTAGTAAAGGATACGAAGAAGAAATTATTAAAAAAAGGGCCAAATGTTGAATTCTTAAATATGGATACAAGGCCTGTTGTATCTAGATCATCTAAACCTACTGTATTTGCAGATGCTAAACTTAAAGTAATTCCACTAGGTGGTATGAATGAAATTGGTAAAAATATGACTGTTTTTGAATATAAAGATGAAATAATAGTTGTAGACTGCGGACTTGCATTTCCAGAGGATGATATGTTAGGTGTTGATTTAGTAATTCAAGATATAACATACTTAGAAAGAAATAAAGATAAAGTAAAAGCTTTATTTATAACTCATGGGCATGAGGATCATATAGGTGCAATACCATATTTCTTAAAGAAAATAAATGTACCAATTTATGGAACAAAATTAACATTAGGTCTAATCAAAGCAAAATTGATAGAACATCACTTAGAAAAAAGTACAAAGCTAAAATGTGTAAAACCACGTGACGTTATAGCTTTAAAACACTTTAAGGTAGAGTTTATAAGAATGACACACTCAATTGCAGATGCAGCAGGACTTGCAATAAAGACACCTGTTGGAACAGTAGTGCATACAGGAGATTTCAAGGTAGATTATACACCAATAGATGGAAAACCAATGGATTTTGCAAGACTTGCAGAACTTGGTGAAGAAGGTGTAACGCTTCTAATGTCTGATAGTACAAATGCTCAAAGAGACGGATATACTATGTCAGAAAGTATAGTAGGACATGAGTTTGATAAAATATTTACAAACTGTAAAAAAAGAATAATAGTTGCAACATTTGCATCAAATATACACAGAATGCAACAAATAATGAATGCTGCTGTAAAATGTAACAGAAAAGTATCAGTTGTTGGTCGTAGTATGATAAATGTTCTTGCAGTTTCACAAGAACTAGGATATTTAGAAGTACCAGAAGGAACTATTATTGATATAGATAAAATAAATAACTATAATCCTGAAGAATTATTAATAATTACAACTGGAACACAAGGTGAACCAATGTCTGCACTTAGCCGTATGTCAGCAGGTGAGCACAAAAAAGTTCAAATAACACCAGATGATTTAGTAATTTTCTCATCATCTGCTATACCTGGTAACGAAAAATCAATTGATAAAGTAATTGATGAACTAGAAAAATTAGGTGCTGAAGTTATATACAATCAACTTGCCGATGTACACGTATCTGGTCATGCTTGCAAAGAAGAATTAAAATTAATGTTATCATTAGTAAAGCCAAAATATTTTATGCCAGTTCATGGTGAGTATAGATTTTTAAAAATGCATGGCGAACTTGCAGTCGAAACAGGTACACCAAAAGAAAATATATTTATAATGGAAAATGGTAGAACTCTTGAAATTGGAAAACATGATGCTAAAATTACAACTCAAGTACCTTCTGGTATGATACTTGTAGATGGACTTGGTGTTGGTGATGTTGGAAATATTGTAATTAGAGATAGACAGTTATTATCTGAAAATGGTGTTATAATAGTTGTTGTAACGCTAGATAGAAAAACAGCAAAAGTAATTTCAGGACCAGATATAGTAACTCGTGGGTTTGTTTATGTAAGAGAAAGTGAAGACTTAATGGAAGAAATAAAAGAAGTTGCAAAAGATGAACTTGATAGATGCGATAAAGAAAATATTCGTGAATGGTCTAATATAAAATCAAATCTAAGAGATAACTTAATGCGTTTTGTATATTCTAAAACAAAACGTCAACCAATGATACTTCCAATATTAATGGATGTAGATTTAGATAAAAATAGAAATTAATATTTAAGGTGATTGAAAATGGATGAAAATTTAAAAGAAAAATATGAGAAACTTGCAAATTTAATATTTCCAGATGTAACAGAAACTGTAGAAGATTTAGAAAAAAGATATCCTGAAAGAAATTTAAAAGAAGGAGCGTGCGTAACACGTTTTGCTCCTTCTCCTACAGGATTTTTACATACTGGAGCCTTGTTTACTTCACTTATAAATAAAAAACTTGCAAATCAAACAGGTGGGGTATTTTTTCTTAGAATAGAAGATACTGATAGAAAAAGAGAAGTAAAAGATAGTGTAAAAGACTTGACTACCCAAATGAGAGAATTTAATATTTCACCAGATGAGGGCGTTATTGAAGAAGGAAAAGAAATTGGTGATTATGGTCCATATACTCAAAGTAAGAGAGAAAAAATATATAGAATTTGTGCAAAACATTTACTTTTAAAAGGACTTGCATATCCATGCTTTTGTACACCAGAAATGTTGCAAAAGACACATGATTATCAAGAAGAACATAAAATTGTACCTGGGTATTACTCAGTATATGCAAAATGTAGAAATATATCAGTTGATGAATATATATCAAGGATTGAAGCAGGAGAAAAGTATATTTTAAGATTTAGATCAAATGGATCTCACTTAAAAAAAGTAAGTTTTAAAGATGGTATAAAGGGAAAAATTGATATTGCACAAAATGATCAAGATATAGTAATCTTAAAATCAGATGGACTTCCAACTTATCATTTTGCACATGTTTGTGATGATCATTTTATGAGAACAACACATGTTATAAGGGGAGAAGAATGGGTATCTTCAGTTCCTATTCATTTAGAGTTATTCTATGCTATGGGATTTAAGGCACCAGTGTTTGTACATATTCCAAGTATAATGAAATTAGATGGAACATCTAAAAGAAAGCTTAGTAAAAGAAAAGATAGTGAAGCTGCTGTATCATATTTCTTAAAAGCAGGATATCCAGTAGAATCAGTAAATGAATATCTTTTAACTCTAATTAATTCAGATTTTGAAAACTGGAAAAGAGCTCATAAAAATGAAAGTAATGATTTATTTGAACTTAAATTAAAAAAGATAAATACTTCAGGTGCGTTATTTGATAATGTAAAATTAAATGATGTATCAAAAGAAGTAATATCAAGAATGAATAGTGATGAAGTATTAAAAGCTGTTCTTGATTGGGCAAAAAAATATAACGAAGAAGTATATAACCTAATTTCAAAAGATGAGGCTTATAGCCAAAAAATCTTTGCTTTAGAAAGAGATGGAGCAAAAAAAATACGTAAAGATATATATAAATGGGAAGATATTATACCTACTTTCTTTTATTTCTTTGATGAGTATTTTAAAGAAGATATAAAAGAAGGATATGACTTTAGAATTACAGATAAATTGACTAAAGAAGTTATTTTAGATGTAATAGAAAAATATTCTAGTGCATATAATGAAAATGATGATAAAGATACTTGGTTTAACAGAATGAAAGAACTTGCAAATAATCTTGGATTTTGTACTAATATGAAAGAGTATAAAGAAAATCCAGATAATTTTGTAGGAAATATAGCGGATTTTTCAGACATAATAAGGACTTCTGTTACAAATAGGCACAATACACCAGATATATATGAAATAATGAAAATACTTGGAAAAGATAGGGTAGTTAATAGATTTAAAGAATCTGAATTTAGAATATAAATGAAAAGCAACATGATTTTGGAGCGAAAATTTTTTCCTTCAATTTTTATCATTTCAAGAAAAATGTATAAAAAAACGAAAATAAGTAAAAGTTAGAAAATAAAAATTAAAAAACATTGTAAGGAAATTAATAAAAAATATATTTAATAAAGAAACGATTACAATGTGTAATTACTTTTTTATTTGTTAATTATTATATTTCTAGTCTGAATAGTAATGCTTTTTCTTAAAAATAAACTAAAGGGGTTGACTATCCTAAAAATATAATATATAATTTGTTTATGAGAAATATGTCTTGTTTTGCGATTATTGTTTAAAATATAAAAAGATAATTTCTATAATGTACAATATTTTTATAATGGGATGATATTTATAGAATTTATAGCTGTTTAGGTATTAATATTAATTTATTTTAAAGACACAAAACTGAGAGCAATTATTGTTGTATATGTAGACCAAAGAGTTTAATAAAATTTACTGTTATTCCGTAATATATAAATGGAGTAATATAAGTAGATAATTATCAAATTTCTAATGGTGCTGCATTTGAATTTTAAAAAATGGAGGTGAATTTATGAATAGTCAAAAAAATTGGTTAACAACACTTTTATTAAGTATTTTTTTAGGAAATTTAGGAGTACATAGATTTTATGTTGGAAAAATTGGAACTGGTATTTTGCAATTGCTAACTTTAGGTGGATGTGGAATATGGACACTTATAGATATAATAACAATTGTAATGGGAAATTTTAAAGATAAAGATGAAAATTACATCAAAAATAAGTAAAATAATAATTTTTTTAATATTTAATATAATATTATTAATTGTGTTATATAATATTCCAGTTGGTTCAAAATTTTTAAGCAATATATGTTTAATAAAAATGATTAGTGGAAGAGAATGTTGGAATTGTGGTATGACGAGAGCTTTTTTATCATTATTACATTTTAAATTTGCATCGGCATATAATTTTAATCATAAGGTTATTTTGGTTTTTCCACTAGTTGTATTTTATTACTTATATTTATGGGCTTTATATATCTTTAAGAAGAAAAACAAAAATGAGTGAAAAAGAAAAATGTATATTAGCTTACGTTTTTTCATGGTTGGAGGATTATTGTATTATTTGGAATGAAAGATAATTAAAGAAATATCAAAATTCATACAGCACATGTAATTGTTATAGTAGTAGGATATATGTTATTGGATGCAATATATAACTTTATTCCTGTATGTATATCATTCTTTTTAAAAATATTATATGGTTTATATGCTGTTTTAGCAATTATTAGTATTGTAAAAAGTAATAAAGATGAAGAACCTGAACTACCAGTAGTAGGAAAAATCGCAACATTTATATTCTCAAAAAAATAGCTGCGTAAATATTTAAAATGTTTAGACTTACAATATAATGAGGTTTAGATATTTTTTCTTTACAAAGAGATCATATGTTAAAGAATATACTGATCATGAAAAGCTCACTTTTATTTCAGAATAAATCATGGTTTATTAAATTTGTGAAATGGGATGAATAGAAAAATCATCTCATTTTTTATTTATATATATCAAAAACGTGAAACTTTTTAAAATTATATGTATTAAAAACGTGAAAAATTTCTGAATTTTATGTATCAAAAACGTGAAACTTTATTTTTTAGTATTGACATATATATTAAAAATATATAAAATATTTGTGTTAGTAGTTAACAATAATAAACATTTTGTATTAAGTAAAAAGGAGCTATTATGCAAAATTTAAAAGAAAATATAGAAAAATTAAATAATTACCTTTCAGATACTAGTTATAATGATATAGATATAGTAGATTTAATAAAATATTTATCAAGTAAATTTGGAGTTAAACAAGAAATTCAAAAAGAAAAGTATCAAAGGTTAGAAGAATATATAGGAGATAGCAAAAAAGTATTACTTGTTCTTGTAGATGGATTTGGGTATTATAAAGTAAATGAATTAAGTGATAGTTCAATATTAAAGAAAAATTTAATGACAGGTATACGAACAGTAAATCCAACTTCAACAGCATGTGTACTTACAAGTGTATGTAGTGCAAAGTATCCATCAGAACACGGAATTTTTGGATGGTGGCAGTATTTAAGAAGAAAAAACTTAAATTACTGTCCACTTCCTATGGTTGAAAGAAAAACAGGGAAGAAAGTTGAAGATAAAGGAATTAATATAAAAGAAGTATTTGAATTTGAAAGTATATTTGAAAAATTAAATACTACTGTTAATATTTCAATGCCTAGGGAATTAATATCATCTAGTTATTCTAGAATGTTCTCAGGCAGTAAAGCTAGTACTCATGGCTTTTATTCTGTTAGAGAAGGTTTTATGAACATGTCTAAAAAACTAAAAAATTCAGATACGTCTTTTAGCTATTTATATACTGATGGACTTGACGCTGCCTCTCATATGTATGGAGTAAATAGTCAAGAAGTTAAAAATATTATATCTGAAGTTGAAGATGGTATAAAATTTATAAAGAACGATAATGATGATGTAAAAGTAATTGTGATAGCTGATCATGGACAAGTTGATATGGTAAGTATGATGTACTTAAATCAAAATACGGATTACACTAAATATTTTTATGCACTTCCAAGTATAGATACAAGAATGATAAGCTTCTTTGTAAAGGATGAAGCAAAAGAAGAATTTGAAGAAAAATTTTTAAGTGAATTTAATAAAGATGTAATTTTATTAAAAAAATCAGAGATAGAAAAATATAAAATATTTGGAAATACTAAATTAAGTAATAAGGCTAAAGAAAATTTAGGTGAATATATAGGAATAGTTGTAAATGATAAATTTATGGTATGCGACAAAATAAACATAGAAGATTGTTTAAATACAAAAGGGAATCACTCTGGACTTACTAAAAAAGAAACAACTATACCACTTATTGTAATATAGTAGGGTGATAAAATTGGATAATGTATTAAATGAAAATGAAAAAATAATAAATAATATA
>OIYS01000314.1_pt1 | contig 36274 bp, 51 predicted proteins | sample 1588271 | NCBI WGS metagenome assembly OIYS01 (sample SAMN03283286) | human gut metagenome | biome: human-associated habitat; material: feces | host: Homo sapiens | place: Peru | collected 2012
ACACAGCAGATAAATTTTTGCTGAAATGCCGGATTTTTTACCTTTTTCCGGGGTGTCGTTTGACTTTGTGCATTTTGTCCATGGAAATTAAAATCTTTGGGACAATCCGAGTGCTGGCCCCACGTCCACCGCCAGGCGCGCGATGGAGAAAAGAAATCGTATAAATTACGGCATTAGTCGGGCCATTTGCAGGAATTTGTAATTTTTTTTGCTGCTCGGCGAACCAGTCCTCGAAGGTGGATTGAAACTCAATCTCGGTGGTGTGAACGATGACGCGGGCAATGTAGCGGTGCATGATCTGGCGGAGGACTTTGCGATCCATATCAAGCGACAAGGAGCTGACACCCGCGAAATACTCGGCAACGTCCGGTGCGTTGACAGGTGCAGGAGGCGTGACGGACTCCTGCAAAACTTTGATGCGCGCGCGCCGCGTGCTGATCTGCTGGCCAACCACGGCGACAGTGTCGGCATCCAGCGCGCCGGTGGCGAGGTTGGCGACGAGCGCATCAATCTCGCGCTGAATCTTTTTGATTTTGCGCTCGGCGGACGGCTGCCGCTTTTGCGCGGATTGCGTCAGGCGGCGCGAATAGGATGCAACCGCATCAGCAAGCTGGGCGCGGCGCTCCGGAGAAAAAAGGGCGTTAAGGTAATCAACGGCAGCGCCCTCCAACTCGGCAGCGGGAATGCGGCGAAAGCCGGAGCAATGCGTGCAAAAGTAGGTGGAGTAGGGCTTCCCGTTTTGCGGGTTGTTGACGGCGTAGATTTTGCTGCCACATGCGCCGCAGTAGGCGATGCCGGTCAACAGAAAGGTCGTCTTATTTGGACGACCGACGTTTGTGCGCTGGCTCATGATGCGCTGTACCTCCTCAAATTCGGCCATTGCGACAATGGCGGGGTGATGGTTTTCAATGCGGTAAATTTCGCCGTTGGGCAGGCGACGCTGATACACGCCCGCATAGATCGGATTCCTCAGCAGTCGCGCAACGGTATCGTAAGAGACGTCACCGCCACGGCGGCCATGGATGCCGACGTCATTCATCTCGGCGATGATGGCCTGCGTGGACTCCCGGCGGTTGATGACAGCGCGAAAGAGGCGGCACATATAATACGCCTCGAAATCGTCTATCATGTAGCTGCCGTTTCCGTCGGACACATAGCCGAGGGGAATCGGGCCGCCGGGGTGCTTTCCCTGTTGGATGATGACAGAGCGCCCTTTTTTGACCTCGTTGCCGAGGTTGGCCGAGTAAAAAGCATTATAGGCCGTGATGACGCCGAGCATAAATCGCGCCTCCGGGCCGTCGCCGAACTCCTGCGCGACGGCGACGAGCTTCGCGCCGCGCTGCTCAATCATGGCCATATAAAAATACTGGTCGTTCTCGTTGCGGGCGAAACGGTCGTACTTATGGACGAGCACATAATCGACGCGCCGCCGTTTGAGGTCGGCGAGCATCTGCAGAAAGTCGTCGCGGCCTTCGGTCTTGGTGCCGGATGCGGCGCGGTCGGCGTACTCCTGCACGATTTGGACGCTGCGCTGGGCGCACCACCTGGCCATCGCGTCGCGCTGCGCCTCGATAGACGTCTCATGCTGGCGCGCAGAGGAAAAGCGGGCATAGGTGACGGCGGTTTTCAAAATAAGCACCTCCTCAAAACCGAATTCGCATTCGGTTTTCCTGTGGATAACGTTTGGTTGTTACGAATGTTACGATTTTGGAGGGGCATGTTACGCAAAAATCGTAACACTTTTGGGGCACAAGGAATTGAATAATATATAGAATAATTAAGTATTATTTATTATAAAAATATATAATGTTACGAAAATTACGTATTTTTACACCCTGTACCCCTTTTCGCGGCTTCATTGCGATGAAGTTTTTTCGCATTTTTTTGCGATGTGTTTTTGTGCGTGTGTGAATATAGGCCCTATATCCCGCAAAAATACGTAACATCGTAACACACCCCCGAAAAAACCAGGCGTAGCCTAGCCAAAATCGTGTTACGATTTTGGAGAAAAATGCGTAACATCGGGCCTAAAATCGTAACACAAAACCGTAACAGGGCTATTTTTTGACGTTTTGTTTGCCAAGTGGCAAAGAAAACGCTTGCCAAGTGGCAAAGAAAACGCTTGCCAAATGGCGAAAAGTTTGCCAAGTGGCAAAGAAAACGTTTGCCAGATTGCAAAAACGTTTGCCAAGTGGCAAAGAAAGCGCGTTTAGAGCGGTTGCATTTATCGAAACTATGCGTTATAATGAACAAAAACGAAAAACGGAGGATAAAAGCCATGAAAAGATCAAGTGTCACAGAGAATGGGTATGTGGAAGAGAAGATGACGGCGGGCGTGCGGCACGCAAAAACGCTTTGCGTGGTGCTGATGGTCATCGATCTGTTTGCGGGTTTCCTCGCTGTGGCGGAAATGCAGATGGATCGGCTTTGGTCTGTGGCCGGTGTGCTGGCAAGCCTGATGCTGATCCGCTGGCTCTTTGACGGGCTGGAAAGCATCATCGGCCTGCTGTGCTCACTTAATACTGCGCCATCGACTGGGACAAAGTTTCCGGACGCTGCGTTTCCGCAGCATGACGGCAGTGAGCCGGAGAAAGCCAAGTACGACAGCCACGAGACTGCGGGCGAATAAGCCGCGCACAACTTCATCAAGCGTTGCCTTCTGGCGGCGCTTTTTTTGTGCTCAAAAACAGGATCATGCCTCTTTTTGCCCCTGCGCGGCCTCCTGCTTGCGGAATACATCCGCCAGCGCGTCGAGCGTGGCTCTGTGCTCAACGGACAAATCGGCATACGGGTCGCGAGACAAAAGCGTCGGCGGAATATTGACGCTCACAGGCGGGCGATAGTCGTCGGATAGGCCGAGCAAAAAATCGGTCGAAACGTTGAAATATTGGCAAAATTGGATAACATACTCAACTGTTGGCTCGCGGTCGCCTAGCTCATATTTGCTGATGGTACTTTGATTGACGTGAAATTCGTCTGCAAGGTCTTTTTGTAGTATGTTGTGATCTTCCCGGATGGCTCGAAGCCTGTCTTTTAGAGTACCGGTCATAATAAAACCCCTTTCGTAATTTGACAAAATGGATAATGTATTTATATTATTTGACAAAATGGCAAATACCTTTGAAAAATGCAAAATGGCATATTTTTTGAAATTATATGCTTGACAAATGGCAAATTGGGATATACAATATGCCACAGAGGAATAAATTAAATCCCGGAACGGCATACTGGAGAGTGAAAAAATGATTGAAGATGGATTCTCGGCAAGATTGCGTGAAATAATGCAAGAAAAAGGCGTAAGCATTGCGATGCTGGCAGAAAAGACAGGTATGAGTTTTTCTGCTGTGTATCGCATGGTTAGCGGCGACCGAGGGAAAAATATGGAGAAGCTGCCGAAGATGGCGCGCGCCTTGGGCGTGAGCATCGACGCGCTTTTCCCGGAGATGGACGCGCCGCAGGAAGATGCGGCGCTCCGGACGGCAGAACCGACGACCGACAACGACGATTTGGGGGATTTGGAATGATTAAAGTTGATATTGTGCGCGATGCTGACAACACCATCCGGATCAACGGCCATTTCAGCGGTGCAACGAATAAACTGATCGACGAGCTGGCCTGCCTATGCGTCAACGCCATCGAGGCGATGGCGCAGGACTACAAGGGGCAGGACGACATCGCCGACCAGCTGGAGCGGGCGCTTGTCGAGGCGATCATCGCGCGGCACGCGCAGAACGAGATGCCCTTTGAGGGGGATGACAGCGGTGCCGTACACTGACGGCGACGGTCTGGCGATGCGCCGACCGGGGCAAAACGTCCTTGCGATGGACTATGAGCCGGAGCAATGGCGGGAGCGCGGCATCCGCGCGGCGCGATTCAGGCCATGCCCGCATTGCGGGGGCGCGGTTTTGGCGCGCGAGCGGGTGCTGACGGCGAGCCGCTTCGGCCCGGCGGTCATCCGGCGGGCGATGTGCAGCAACCCGGCCTGCGGCTGGGTGTATATGCGGACCGGCGGCACGCGCGACGAGTTTGTGCGCGCCGTCAACGAGAGGAGCGGGGACAATGACGGTTAATGTCAAGTGCGGACGCTGCGAAGCATGCGGCGGCCAGGAGGTTGTGGCGTATGACCAGCAGGTTGTGCGCGAGGCAAACGGGACGGTGCGCCGCACCTGGCAGGCAGTCGTGGAGTGCCCGAGCTGCCGCGCGCGCCGAGTCTATCCGGCGGAGCACATCACGGACTACCACCTCGAGCTTGAGGTGTGCGCGGACGCGGAAGGAGGGGAAACGGATGCAAGTGATGACGGCGGCGCGATACAGCCGGGCTGACAGGCACGGCAACGGCGGCGGCAAGCTGCTGAGCGCGACGATGCGGGAGATCCCCGACGCGGCGATGGACTACGCGCTGGCCGACGTGATGCTGACGATGCAGACGACGGACGAGGGGCGCAAGGCCGTGAAAGCCGCGGCGCGCGAGTGTCTGCATGTGGATATCTAACGACCAAAGAGGACAAAGGGCGGTGTGACGGATGGGGATGACGCTGGATGCCTGGCGCGGGCTGCTTGAGGTTGACGACCGCAAGCGCAGCGACAAACCGGGCGGTTTTTGGGCGATCTGCCCCTGTCACGCCGACCACGACCCGAGCCTGCACTGCTATATCGGGGACGACGGCCAAACCGTCATGAAATGCCATGCCTGCGGCGCAGACCGCAAGGACGTGGCGGAGGCGCTGGGCTACACGCTGCAAGACGTCGCGGTGGACGCGCTGACGGGCGAGCCGCCGGAACGATATGCCCGGAAAACGCCGGAGCGCAAGGCCGAGCCGCCCAAGTTGGCGCGGCGGCCTTTCGCCGTCGGCCATCGGTGGAAAATCAAAGACGTCGATTACGAGCTGGTGCGCATCTACGAGTACAAGGACGCGGAGGGCAAGATTAAAAAGCTCAAAGCGCGGTACGAGGGGCACGACGAAAACGGCGAGCGAAAGAAAACGTTTGCTTTTCAAAGCTACGGGGAGGACGGCAAGCTCTATGTCGGCGACCTGTGGCACGACCTGCTCTACCGGCTGCCGGAGATGCTGGCGGCGAAAGCGGCGGGCGAAACCATCCTCATCGTCGAGGGCGAGAAGGACGCGAACAACCTTGCCGCGCTCGGGTTTTGCGCGGTATCCAGCGCATACGGCGCGGGCAAGGGACGGCTGGACGGCAAGTGGCTGCCCGCCTACACCGAGGCGCTGAGCGGCGCGGCGCGGGTCATCTACATCCCGGACAACGACGACGCGGGCGAAAAGCTCTGCGCGTATGTCTGCGAGCAGCTGGTCGGCAAGGTCGGCGAGCTGGCGACGCTGCGCCCGGTCGATTATCTGACGGAGGCGGAGCGCGAGCGCTTTGCCAAGGGCGATTTTACCGACTGGGCGCACGAGATGCAGACCGGGCGCGGGTGGAAGCGCGAGGCCATCGTCAAGGCTTTTGGCGAGATGCTGAGCAAGGCCGTGCCGTATGTGCGGCAGGGCAAGGTGCTCGACATGGACGAGGCCAAGGCCAAAAAGGCCGCGGCGAGCCCCGCGAAACCTGCCGAAACGGAGGGAAAACCGAATGCGCATTCGGTTTTGCCGAGGGGCGGCGGGGGCGATGACGGCGGAGACGACGACCGATTTACCCACTACATGGGGCTGCACGACTACGCCGTGGAAAACGGTCGGCTGTGCCGCATCATGGGGCACGGAAAAGCCGCATGGGCGAAACCGCTCTGCGACTTTGTGCCGGAGCTCAAAGAGACCATCACCCGCGACGACGGCGTGACACAGGACACGGAATGGATCATCGCGGCGAGAACGCCGAGCGGGCGCAGCCTGCCGGACGCGGATGTCAAAAACGACGAGTTTTTGGCCATGAAATGGCCCGCGAAGGTGTGGAAGGCCTACGGCAACATCTACCCGGGCGGGTTAACCGCCGGATATGTCAAGGACGCGCTGCTGCGCGGCGGGCAGAAGGGGGCGAAAGATCGGACAATCTACGGCTATACCGGCTTTAAGCGTATCGGCGAGCGGCTCATCTACATGTATCACGACGGCGCGATCGGCGCGGATGACGTGAGCGTGGAGCTGGTCAACGCCAGTACGCATTATCACCTGCGCCTGCCGGAGATCAAGGGCAAGACGGAGGAGGAGATCGAGCAGGGCGGCGCGCAGGCGGTGGCGGCGCTGGCAAAGGGCTTTGACGCGCGGATCGTGATGCCGCTGCTGGCGCAGGCGTTTCTCGGCCCGCTGTACAGCACGATGGTCGCCAGCGGGCGCACGCCGGGCTATGTGGTCTTTTTGGTGGGCGCGAGCGGCAGCTTTAAGAGCACGCTGCAGGGCTACATCCAAAGCATGTTCGGCGATTTCCACGCCAAGCAGATGCCCGCGAATTTCCGCTCGACGAGCAACTGGACGGCGGACGCGCCCTATTACTGCAAAGACACGCTGTTTACATGCGACGACTTTTTTCAGACCAAGACGAGGCGGGAAAGCGACGAGCTGAACCGCGTCGCCAACAACCTCATCAGCGCGGCATCCGACCGCGCGGCGCGAAACCGCCAGAGCGCGGACAAGCAGACCATCAAGGGGCGGCCGGTGCGCAGCACCATCACGATGACGGGCGAGATTTTGCCGGAGATCAACGAGGGCCGCACGCTGCGCCTGTATGTCATCCACGTCGAGCGCGGCGAAATCGCCAAGACGACGGACGCGCTGGAGCCATACGCAAGGCTCCAGCGCGGCGGCGCGTATCGGGCGGGCATGCGGAGCTACATCAAGTGGCTGATGGCGCGATACGACAAGCTGGGCGACGAGCTCGAGGATCGGATGGCGGACGCGATGCACGAGGCCGAGCAGATGGACATCGACCCGCGCTTTGCGCGCCTCAAGGAGAGCGCAGCCTTTTTGACTATGGGCTGTAAGATGATGCTTGACTGGATGGAGGCCGTCCGCGCGCTGGACGCGGATGAGGCCAACGCCCTCTACGCCAAGGCGCTGGCGGGCATCGCCGAAAACATCAGCAGGCAGGGCGAGGATATTGCAGACATGACGCCGGCGCACGTCTATATCAACGTCATCCGCTCGCTGATTGTCACGCAGGCCGCGGCCTACGTTGATCTGACCGATACCAACCCCGCGCCGCAGGTGGACGGGCGCAAGGACTACGCCAACCGGCCGGTCGTCGGCTGGCGGGATACGGATTTTTACTACTTCGACGCTGAAGCGGTTGACCAATGTGTGCGCCGCAACCTCAAAGACCGCGAAAGCAGTCTGGCGATGAGCGCGACGGCGGTGCGCCGCCAGATGATGGAGATGGGGCTGTGCATGCCGGGCATGGACCGCGGGCGGCCGACGCCGCTGCGCAACAAGCGGATCAAGGGCAAGACGCTCAAACTCCTCTGGATCGACCGCGCGCGCATCGACGGCACGGGCGCGCCGCAGGAGGACAGCGCGCCGGACGAAGGGTTTATCCCGGTGGCGGATGAGCCGCTGCCGTTTGTATGAGATGGAGGGAAACGGATGAAAAAATTTGAGTTTACGGGGGAAACCAGAGTGTGGTGTGGGTATACGCTCCGCCGCATCCGGGCACTGGTAGACATCCCGACGCACTGCGTCAAAAAAGGCGACCTTGGCGGATGGATTGAAAAAGACAAAAATCTCAGCCATGACGGCAATGCGTGGGTCTACGGCAATGCGCAGGTCTACGGCAATGCGTGGGTCTACGGCAATGCGCAGGTCTACGGCAATGCGCAGGTCTACGGCGATGCGGTGGTCTGCGGCAATGCGCAGGTCTACGGCGATGCGGTGGTCTGCGGCAATACGGTGGTCTGCGGCGATGCGTGGGTCTACGGCGATGCGTGGGTCCGCGACGATGCGGTGGTCTGCGGCAATGCGGTGGTCTGCGGCAATGCGGTGGTCTGCGGCGATGCGGTGGCCTGCGGCAATGCGGTGGTCTGCGGCAATACGGTGGTCTGCGTCAATATGGTAGTCTGCGGCGATGCGCAGGCCTACACGAGAAACGCATGAAACTGGATTGAAAAAATACTGTAAGTAAAAGGAGAAAAAAATGAGCACAGAGATCAGTGTGGACGTCCGCCGGGCGTACATCGAGACGAATCTTGAGCAATGCAAAAAAAACATCGCGCTGTCGATGTGGCAGATCGGCAATCTGCTCAACCAGGCCAAGGACGAGGGCGTTGTGCCCCACGGCGAGTGGACGGCCTGGGCGACCGCGCACAGCGGCCTGAATGAACGCGGCGTACAGCTGGCGATGCGGCAGGCGCGGGAGCTGGCGCAGGACAGCCCGCTGCTGGAGCTGGACGACAGCAAAATCAACGCGCTGATCCGCATCCCCGCGGAGGAACGGGAAGCCTTCGCGGCGCGCATCGACGCGGAGAACGCCACGAGCCGCGAGGTGACGGAGGCCGTCACACAGTATCGCCGCGAGTTGGCCGACATTAGAAAGGAGCGCAACGCGCTGATTGACAAAGCCGCAGAGAAGAGTAAAGAGGTCGAACGCCTGCGCGGCGAGGTCAAAAAGCAGACCAAGGCGGCGGAAAGCGCGCTGCGAGAGGCGAATAGGTATAAAAACAGCCTTGAGGAAAAGACAAGCCCGCAAATCCAGTCGCTTGAAGGCGAAATCGCAAAGCTGAAAGACCAGCTGCAAGCCGCCGAAAACAACACGACGATGGCGGACAGCGAGCGGGCGGCCTACGAGCGGCGCATCGAGCAGCTCGAGGACGAGCTGGACGCGGCGGACATGCGCGCCAACGTCAGCACGGTGCGCGGCGGCGGTCAGGCGGTGGACCCCATCAACACGATTAACGCCGCCATCGGTACGATGATCGCCTCCGCGGGCGGGAGCGTCGCGGCGCTGGCGGCGGTGCAGATGGACGACGGGACGCGCCAGATGCTGATGAGCCACGCGGTGACGCTGCGGACGATGGCGCAGACGATTATCGACGCGATTGGGGGCTGACGGCAATGGGAGCGGAAATCATCAAGCTGACGCCGGAACAGGACCGGCAGCTCGACAAGCGCGACGCCGCGATGCGGGAGATGGGCGAGACAATCCGCCAGCAAAACGCGATGCTGGCGGAAATCCGCGCGGCGATTATGATGCAGAGCCAGGAGATTGCTCGGCTCAACCGCGCGCTATCCTCCATGCGCGTGAGCCGCGGGCAGGAAAGCGCCATCAACGCCGCCATCCGCGCGCGCGCCGCCGATTTGGCCGCGCAGAACGGGCTGAGCGGCGCGGAAAAAGCTATCGCCGCGGAAATCCGCAAGAGCATCCGCGAGGCGACCGGCTGTCGGGCGATGGGCGACGTGGAGGCCGCGGCCTTTGACCGCGTGATGGACATGATTGAGGGCTGGATGCAGCGCGGCGCGCTGCGGCGCATACGGCAGACGAGAGGAGCAGAAAACGGATGAAACAACGCGGATATGGGCCGCGCGGCATGCAGACGCGGCGGGAGCTGGAGTATCGCGGGCTGGACGGCGTGCCCACTTATGACTATGACGGCGAGCCCGTCAAGGCGACGGGCGACGAGCTCAACATCATCATCCTGGTCTATCTGATGTACATGACGGCGCGCAACCGGAGCGGCAAGACGCTGGAGAAACGCCTGAAGCTTATCCCCGGGGCGTGGAACAAGTGGCGGACGGCTGTCGGGTTTATGGCGCGCGCGCTCGACGCGATATTTGTCACGATGCCCGCCAACCAGCTGGCGCGGGTCAACGATTTGGCCAAGCACGGGCGGGTGGATATCAACCTGCCCAAGGCCAGCGACTGCGGCGGCGACCGCATGATTGTCGGCACGGCCAACTTTATCGCCATCATGGAGGCGGCGCTGGAAGCCGAATGCAAGCTGTGCTTTAAGCAGGGGGGCGAGTGCAAACGCTGTAAACTGTTTAAGGCGCTGAGCGTCGAGGCCGCGCCGAAAACGTGGGAGACGACGAGCGGCTGCGTGTATCGGGATATCGCGATGGAGGGCGTCGGAAATATGAGCGACGTGACAAAAATCTAGGGAAGGATAAGCGTGGAGGACAAAATCTTTTGCCGTTGGTGCGGCCGTGAGATGAGCTATTGGGCGTATGACGACAATGACCGCCATTGGGGGCAATATGTCTGCAAGTGCGGCGTGTGCGCGCCGTATGGCGCGAAGGCCGATACGGCGGAAGATGCAAGGGCAAACGCGGAGAGGGCGGCGAGGATGGAGCCGCGGACGGACGAAAGGGAGGATTGACCGATGACTGGGCTTGACGTGCTGCGGCGCTGCCAGACCTATGCGCAAGACATGGAGCGGCTTAACGCGCTGATCTACTTTACGCGCGATGCGCTGACCCGCTGCACCCGCAGCACGGACGCCCAAGGTCACGGCGGAGGGGGCGGCGATAAGACGGGCGAGCTGGTTGCGCAAATCGACGCGCTGGAGCGACGCGCGAAGGCGATGGAGGCGGCGCACAGCTTTGAGGTCATCGAGGCGGCGATGCTGTGCGGGCGGCTGAGCGACCCGCTGGCCGCGCGAATGATGTACGGGCGGATGGTCGAGGGGCAGACGCTGCGCCAGATGATGGGGGAGCTGCACCTGACCAGCACGGACGCGGCGAAAGCGCTTTGCAGGCGCGGACGCGAGCTGCTGACCGAGACGACCAGCCGGCTGGAGCAAAATGAGGCGTATCTGCGCTTGCGGAGGGACAGCGGGCGGCGCGACACCCCTTGATGCCCCCTCTGCACACCCTTTTACCCCTTGACACACCCTCCATACACCCCTTGACACCTCTTTACCCCTTGCGCACCCCCTTGCCTATGCGATATGATAAGCTCACAAAAAAAGAAAACAAACCGCAAAACCGACAAAAAAACGTCGGCGCTGCGGTTTTTCTTTTGGGCGGAGGGGCGTGGATGAAAAAGGCGAGGCCAATCAAGGAGACCGACCCCTTTTACAGCACGGCGGCGTGGCGCGCGGCGCGGAAGCTGGCGCTGGATAGGGATATGGGCGAGTGCCAGCTGTGCGCCAAGGAGGGCCGATACGAGACGGACTACGCAGGGCGGCCGCACCCGGTGCGGGCGACGCTGGTGCATCACATCGTGCCGCTCAAGGCCGCGCCGGAAAAGGCGCTTGAGCTTGATAACCTGATGAGTTTGTGCGACGCCTGCCACGAGCGGATGCACCCGGAGCGGCACGGCGGCGTGAAGGACGATACGCCGACGCTGGCCGAGCTGTCAGGGGTGAGAGTCGCCAAGATTACGGTGGAGTAGGAGGATGAGAGGATGCAGCTGATCTGCGGGGATGCTATCGAGGAGATGCAAAAGCTGCCGGAGCACAGCGTCGATTTGGTGCTGACCGACCCGCCGTATGGAGTGACCGCCTGCAAGTGGGACAGCGTAATCCCGCTGGATGCGATGTGGCGCGCCCTTCGCCGTATCATTAAGCCCGGGGGGGTGATTGCGCTATTTTGCCAAATGCCCTTTTCTGCCGAGCTAGTGCATAGCAACCTTACAGATTTTAAGTATCAATTAACATGGTATAAACATTCTGCGCGAAATTTTTTGAACGCGAAAAAGCAACCTATGAGAGTTTGCGAAAACATTGCCATATTTTACGTCGGAAAAAGTACATATAACCCGCAAATGATGAAAGGCAAGTGGGCGTCTCGACGAAGCAGCACAAAAACTACATGCTATGGGACTTGTAAAGCATGGACAACAGAAGGCGACCAATATATGCCGACTGATCTTTTGGATTTTACAAGCGTAAAAGCGTCAGAAAGAGTCCATCCGACGCAAAAGCCGGTTGATCTGCTGAGGTATCTGATCCGCACATACAGCAATGCCGGCGAAATGGTGCTGGATTTTACGATGGGCAGCGGCTCGACAGGCGTGGCAGCGCACGCCGAAGGGCGCGACTTTGTCGGGATTGAGCTTGACCCGCAGATGTATGCCGTCGCGTGCCGCGAGATTGAAAAAGCACAAAACCAGGTGCGCATGGAAGAGCTCATTGACACGCGAAAGGACAAGAGCGAGCAGACCAAGCTCTTTTGACAGGAGGTGACGGGCCGTGAAAAAAGACCCCGATTTATATGGCATTAATGACAAGGGGGCGCAAAAGCTCTATGCGGAGGGCAAAAAGACGCTGGAAGAGCATGGACAATGGAACGCCGCGACGGCTGCGGTGCTCAAAAGCGCGGTGCAGTGGATGCAGGAGGCCGCGGACATTGCGCGGATGATTGCGGACGTTACCAAGGCGGGCACGGAGGAAAAGACGCCGACCAAGCTGCGCGGGCTGATCAAAAACCGCGCGATGTGCGAGAGCGAGATGCGCAAAAACCTTGACGACCTGCTGCTTTTGCCGCAGCGCCCGCGCGGCCGCCCGGCGAAGGAAAACGAAGAAGAAGAGACGGACGAGCTGGACAAAGCATGGGAGGGCTTTGACGGCGACGATCCGCCCCCGGATGATAGCGGAGGTGATGGCCTGTGAGCGTGATGACACAGGCAATGCGCAGCCCGGCCGGAAAGTATGCCGTGGATGTGCTTGAGGATCGCATCCGCGCGCCGGTGACGATCCACCAGCAGGCGCGGCATTTTATCGACGATCTGCGCCGCGCGGAGAAAGGGGGCTGGCGCTACCGCTACGACCCGGACTTGGCGCGGCGGCCGGTGCGATTTTGCGAGGAGTTTCTCCGGCCGACGGCGGGCAACTACGACAAATTTAGGTTTATGCCGTGGCAAGAGTTTGTCGATTGCCAGGCGTTTGGCTGGATTGACGTCAAAAAGGACGCGCGGCGCTACCGCGAGGTGCTGGAGATGGTCGGCCGCGGCAACGGCAAGACGGCGCGCATGTCGGGCAAAATGGGTTACATGTCCACCAAGGGCGGCGAGACGGGCGCGGAAAATTATTTTTGCGCCAATAACGGCAAGCAGGCCAAACGCGGGTATATGGATTTTTACGGCCAGATGCTGATGAGCCCGGTGCTGCGCCGCCAAATCAGGCTGCGACGAAGTGAAAGCATCTATGAGCCGGATTTTACCCGCGTCACTTACCTGACCAACGACCCCGCGAGCCTTGACGGCTTGCGGCCCTATTTTGTGGTCAAGGACGAGATGGAGGCGGAGGTCAGTTTTGACCAAATCAACCAAATCCTCCGCCCCATGAAAAAACGCCGTCAGCCGATGCTGTGGTACACAATGACGGCGGGCACGGTGCTCGACGGGCCTGCAATGTATCATTACCTATACGCTAAAAAGGTGCTCGACCGCGACCCCGAGCTGGACGAGCGGGCGATAGACAGCTATCTGCCCATCATCTACGAGATAGACGCGGGGCTTGACTATCATGACCCGGATAACTGGATTATGGCCAATCCGGCTGTCGGCGTGCTGCTTGACCTGGAGGATATGGTGCTCGACTACGAGCGCGCGAAGCGCTCGCCGACCGAGCTGGCCGACTTTATCACCAAGCAGCTCAACGTCTTTACGCAGCCACCCGAATCCGTCTTTGTGTCGCTGGATACGATTCGGCGCAACGATTTGGGCGAGGCGGATGTGCCGCTGCTGTGCCCGGCTTGGGGAGGGTTTGACCTCTCCAAGAGCGAGGACATCACCAGCGCGGCCGTCGTGCTCGACCTGCCGGATCACCGCACGGGCATCAAACAGCATAGCTGGATGCCGAAGGATAAGAGCAAGCGCGGCAACGGACGCGAGACGAAGGACTGGCAGCATTTTGTGGATCGCGGCTGGCTGACCATCGTACCCGGCCACTACGTCAAGTACGAGGCGATGCGCGTCTGGTTCAAGGAGCAACGGGCGTTATACGGCCTTCGCACCATCGGCTACGACCCATATAACGCCCCGGAACTGGTCAAAGCGCTGACGGCGGACGGATTTATCTGCCGCGAGGTGCGGCAGGGGGCGCTGACCTTTAACGCCCCCATGAAGGCCTACAAAGAGGAGCTGCTGGACGGCAACGTTTACTGGTGGCACGACGAGATGTACGCTTGGTTTCTTCGCAACGTCCGCCTGAGGGCGGATTTTTTTGCGGCGGAAAAAGAAAACTGGTACCCGACCAAGCGCGCGGGCGCACATCAAAACGCGCAAAAAAAAATCGACGGCTTTATGGCGAGTATGAACGCTTACATCCTGCGGATGGAGGATAGGATCATCCCCGGCGACAGCTATCGAGACAGCCGACCGATCATTTTTGACCTATAAGGGGGAGCTTATGGCAGGAGATCAACGCCGCAACATGCTGCGGCACACGGTGCGGATTTTGCGGCGTATCGGCCCCAATGACGGCGGGTATGACCCTGATTTGTACAGGGAGGTAGCCGTCACAAGCGCGTGCGTGCGCGATGAGAGCGACAAGGAGTTTGACACCGCCGAGGCGGCGGGCGTGCTGCATACCAAGACCTTTACGATGCGGGCGCGGGATTTGCGGCAGGACGACGTCATCGTGTGGCACGGCGGAGAATACGAGATACGCAACGTCGATGCGGTCTACAATGACGGCCGCTGGGTTAAGGCGAGGGCGTCGCTGGCTGAGAGCCGGCATGCGGTGGTGAGCTGATGGCCAAAATCACGGTGGACGGTCTCAACGGCCTGCTCATCCAAATGACCAAGACCGACGCGACGCTGGAAACGCGCATCCGCAAGGTCATGGAGATGGCGGCGGAGGTGACGGCCGAAAGCGTCACGTCCGAGGGGCAAAAAAAATTTAAGGGCAAAAAGCCGGGCGTGCCGCTTGAGGATATGGTCAAGCCCGGCCCGACGCTCTTTACGGGAGACGCGGTGCTGATTGAGGTCTGGCCGCAAGGCACATACACAGGCATTCGCGGCAAGCCGCGGCGCGCCGAAACAGTGGGCTTTGTGCTGGAGTATGGCCGCACGGATATGGCGGCGCGGCGCTGGTTTAAGCCCGGTACGCGCAAGGCGACAAAAAAAGTCAACTCCATTATCATGGAGCTGCAGGGAGGGATTGCATGACCCCGGAGGAGAGCATCGGCCGGGCGCTGAAAAGCGTCGGCGTGCCGTGCGGACATTGGCCGTATACGGACAGACTGGACGGCGTGGTCATCGGGTACAGGCCGCGCGCGGATGATTTTGGGCAGAGCGCGGGGAATAGGCCCGTGCGGGTGCAGGTTACCTATGATTTGGTGATTATCCGGACGCGCGACGCGCTGAAAAAAGCGGAAACGACTCGGTTTGCCCTGTACGACGCGCTGCGCAAGGCGGGGTGGAGGCTCGGCGACCTCGGCCCGGAGACCTATGTGGCCGAGCAAAAACGGCACTATTGGCCGCTGTCTGCCACGCGCGGTTTTGGCCTGGATGCAAACGGCCAGCCCTATGACCTGACGGCGAAGGAGGACGACAAAGGATGAGCAAGGCGACACGCGCGCCGAGGGAAAAGGCGAGCGCACAAAACAAGAGGGCGCGCGACGCACCGAACAACGGTGCGCAACTGTTGTGGCCGCAGACGTACTCGCGGGCGCAGATGGAGATGGCGACCAGCGACGTCATTACCGGCGCGATTAACCGCATCAGCAAGGCGTTTGCGCTGATGCCCATCGTGCTGATGCACGGCTGGGAACGCGTGACGGACGACCCGCGGGCACAGATTGTCGGCTTGCGCGCCAACGCCAGACAGAGCGCCTACGCGTTTAAGCTGGCAATGGAGATCGGGCGCAACACGCTGGGCCGCGCCTACGCGGTCAAGCGATATGACGCGGCTTTCCGACTGGCCGCCATTGAGCCGGTGGATGCTTCGCGCGTGACGACGCTGGTTGACGAGGTGACGCGCGAGGTCTGGTATGCCATTCGGCGCGACGACAACGAGGTCGAGTATCTGCCTCGTTTTTTTGTTATGCCGCTGCTGTTTGCCAGCACGGACGGGATTAACAGCGTCGATCCCGTGGCGCTGCTGCGCGGGTCGGTGCAATACAACGAGGAGGTCAAGGCGTTTAGCCTGGAAAACCTCAAAAATATCAACAAGGCCATCGTGCTGGAGTATCCGACTACGCTGGCGGGCGAACACCGCGAAAACAGCGTAAAGGAGACCCTTAACCTGTACAAGCAGAGCGGCGGCAAGGTTTTGGCGCTGGAATCCGGCGTGAAGCTCTCCAACGTCACCACGTCGCCCTTTGACGCGGGGACGAAGGACGTTGACCAGATTACGCGGTCACGCGTGGCGATGGTCTACGGCATGCCGGCCGCGCTGCTGGGGGACAGCGGCGCGCAGAGCAAGGCGACGGCTGAGGAACAAAACCTCGAGTTTTTGACGGCGACCATGCTGCCGCGGGTGGAAGAGTGGCGGCAGGAGCTGGATTGGTGGCTGCTGACGCCCGAAGAGCGCGCGGACGGCTGGCGATTTGTCATCGAGGTGGACGCCTACCTCAAGGCCAACGCGCAGGCCCGCGCCAATCTGGTGCAGACGCGCATCCGTAACGGCCAGATGACCCCCAACGAGGGGCGCGCAGAGCTGGGGCTTGCGCCCAAGGAGGGCGGCGACGAGTTGCTGGTCAGCAAAGACCTCGCGCCCGTCAATCTGGTTGCCAAGGGCGCGACGATTGACCTCAATACCATCAACGGCGAGCATAACAGCGCCGCCGGAAAGGATTAAAAAAATGCCGAAAAATCAACCCTTTTACGCGTGGATCGACGACGGCGATACGCCGACGCTGGCCATCGACGGCGTGATTGACACCGGCGCGGACTGGTACGCGGATGCAGTCACGCCCAAGGCCTTCCGCGCAGCCCTCGATGCGCATGACGGGCAGGATATTGTGGTCTCGATTAACAGCCCGGGCGGCGACGTCTTTGCGGGCTTTGAGATTTACAACATGCTGGCGGCGCGAAGGGGCGGGACGACCGTGCGCGTGATGGGCCTTGCAGCCAGCGCGGCGAGCTATATCGCGATGGCCGCCGACCCCGGCAAGCTGCAGATGTGCCGCGCCAGCATGATGATGATCCACAACCCGTGGAGCATGGCCTACGGCAACGCCGCGGAGATGCGCAAGCAGGCCGACGTGCTCGACGAGGTTGGCAGCATCATGGCGGATATCTACATGCAGCGCGCGACGTGCACCGAGGAGGAGCTGCGCGCCATGCTGGACGCCGAACGCTATCTGTCGCCGACCGAGGCGATGGGCGTGGGCCTGTGCGACGAGGTCATCGACCCCGCCGAGGAGGACGACGAGGATGAGGCGCAGGCGATGGCCGCGCTGCGCGGCCGCTATGTCGCGATGTCTGTCGAGGATGTGCGCCGCGTGCGAGGCACGCTGCGGATTGCGCCGCGCAAGGCGGCGGCGAAACCCGCCGAACCGACTCCGACGCCGGAGGACGACAACGATTACCTGGCGATGGCCGACGCGCTGATCGCCGACATGAGATGAGGAGCAAAAAAATGAAAAACATGAATATGCGTATGCGCTATCTGGCGGGCCAGACGACCGACCGCGTGTGGGCCAAGGTGGATGTCAGCGCCCTGCTGGCTCAGGCGCAGACGCTTGCGGCGGAAATCCAGACGCTGCGCGGCCAGCTGGCCGATAAGGTCGGCGCGGACGGCGCGAAGGCCGAGGACGGCAAGGCACTCTACAACCAGATCGCCGAGAAAAAGGCGCTCTATGACCAGACGATGGAAGCAGCGCAGACCGAGATGCAGGCGCAGGCGCAGCGTGTCGCGGCGAATTTTAACGGCAAACTGGCCAATGTTGCGCAGCACAACGCCGAGGCGCTCGGCAGCCTGTACCGCGCGCTGATCGGCGGCACGGCCATCCCGCAGGAGACGATTAACGCGCTGAGCCTGCCGACGGTAACGACCGGCGGTGCAGTCGGAAACGGCGGCTACCTGCTGCCGAAAAACGTCAGCGACCAGCTCATCCGCGACATCGTGGATGACGACAGCATCCTCGCGGAGATTACGACGACCAGCATCACCGGCCTGGAGATGCCCAAGGTTTCCACCGCCGACGTGGACGGCGACGACGTGGCGGACGGCACGGACGCGCCGGATGCGACCCTGACCGCCAACATGCTGACCTTCGGCCGTCTGCCGTATGCCAAAGCCGTGACCGTGCCCAACAGCCTGCTGACGGACACCAACACCGCCATTGAGAGCTATATCAACACGCGCCACACGGAGATGATGCGCGCTCGCCTGTGCAAGCGCATTTTTGCCAAGACCGCGACCGGCAACTATACGCACATGAGCGTCTATCACAGCGCGGTCGGCGTGAAAACCGTGACCAGCACGACCGACCTGCTGGATGGCATCATGGCCGCGCTTTCCGCGCTGCCGACCCGCCCGCAGGGCGTCTACAAGGTTGCGCTCAAGATGAGCGACTGGATGGGCATGATTAAGACGCTGGCCAACGGCGCGGTGGCGCTTTTTAGCGATCCGACCCGCCAGATCATCGGCTTTACGCCGGTCATCAGCAATTATGTGGACAAGCCGCTGGTGGGCAACCTCAAGACCATCCACCTCAACTACGACAGCCCGATTGCCTACGAGGCGGAGCGGCACGCCAAGGCGCGCACGACCGATTTTGTGCTGTCTACCTACTACGACATCCAGATTGAGCAGCCGGAGCTGCTGCGCATCGTGGATGTGCAGTCGGCCTGATAAGAGAGGGGCGTGAAGCATGACCACGTGGGAAGTGGTCGAGCAATACCTCGGCGGCCAGGAGCGTGTGCGGCGCTATCTGCGCGGTGTGGATGCGGGCAGCGAGCTGGATCAGGAGGCCATGGACAACATGGAGGCAGCGGTTGAGAGCCTTCGCGCCGCCGGCGTCTATGACGTGATGGCTCGCTGCGCGCCCAAGCTATACGCGGCGGCGGCGCTGCTTTTTTGCCGCCAGCTGACGGACGCGGAGGACAGCGCGCAGGAAGCCATCTACGCCCAGCATGTGCGGCTGGTGCTCCAGCTGCGCTACGACGCCCGAAATCAAAAGGAGGATGACAACGAGTGAGCGAAGCGACGACCTTTAACGTCGATTTGACCGCGCTGCAGGCGCTTGGCCTGTACACGGGCGTATCGGATGTATATATTGCGCTGATGACCGGAGAGGGCACCAGCACGACCCCGCCGACCTATGACAAGCCCTTCCTGGCGTGCGAATCGACCGAAATCGGTATGACGCCGACCTACGCCGAGGGCAAGCAGTCGGCCAGCAACCGGTCAATCCGCAAGCGCAAAATGCTGACGGGCCTGACCACAAAAATCAGCTATCCGCGCATGGTGGCGGAGAAGCGCGCCAAGATCCTCGGGCACGTCATGTCCGGCGGCCTTGAGATTTTGGGCGACAAGGCGCAGCCCAAGTGCGCGGTCGGCGTGTGCGAGACGCGCGACGACGGCACGATGGTCATGCGCTGGGTATTGCAGGGCGAGTTTTCCGAGGGCGAGGTCACGGCCACCACGGAGGAGGACGACACCCTGACCTACACCATCCCGACGCTGGAGCATGCCGGCGTGCGCGTCGCGTATCGCATGGCCATCGGCGGAGGCGCGTACACGCGGCCGGTCGAAGTCATCTGCGACACGGCGCTTGAGGCCAACAAGGATAAGACGCCGGAGACGTTTTTTGCGTCCGTGCCGGATTTGGCCAATCTGGAGACCGGTCTGGCGACGCAGACGGTTTGATTTCTGCAAGCGGCAAAGGCTGAGCTTTTGCCGCTTGCTTTATGCGCAAGACGGGGGCATGACCCCGCGAGCGGACAGGAGGATGCATATGCAGGCGATGGACATCGATGCGCCGGTCATCACGGCGGAGCTGGGCGGCCGGTCGTATGAGCTGCGCTTTGACAACGAGCAAATCCGCCGGACGGAGATGATTTATTCGGCGGCGCTGGGCGTGCAGATGGGGTATCTGGGCATCCTGACGCAGGCTGACCGGCGGATTTTCGGCGCGCTCTGCGCGGTATGCTGGGGCGCGATTGCATCGGCGGAAATCCATGAGCGCGTGCCCAAACAGCTGCGCACAAGGTTTGCGGATTTTGATGCGCGGGTGCGCTATCGGGAGCTGATTGACCAGGCCGACGACATCATGGGCGCGGCAATTATGGCGCTCGAATCCGGCGAGAAAGGCAAATCAAAAAACGCGTAAGGCCGTCGGACAGCATGCCCTGGGGACGCATGATGCGCGCCGCGCTTGACGCGGGCATCGGTATCTCCGATTTTTGGCGGCTGTCTCCGGCGGCGGTGCTCAGGATTACACGCAAGCAGCCGCAAAGCGCGCCCGTGCGTATGGGCGGCTTGGCGGATTGCCCCTGACGGGAGGACGAGACGATGAGCGACACGACGATCCGCACCAAGATCGTCATCGAGGGCGAGAAGCAATACAAGGCGGCGATGGCCGACATCAACCGCCAGCTCAAGGAGACCAAGTCGGCGTTGTCCGCCGCGGCCGCCGAATACGCCAACGCGGACAGCGCGACGCGCACGACGGCGCAGCAGACGGATGCGCTGGCGCAGAGCCTCGACCAGCAGCGTCAGCGCCTCGCGCTGATGGAGGAGCAGCTGGGCAAGGTGGAGGACGCCTACGGCAAAAACAGCAAGCAGGCCGTCGAGCTGCGCACCAAGATTAACAACGCGCGCACGGAGATGGCCAAGACCGAGACGCAGATGCGCGGGTTTACGGACGGCCTCGATGCGATTACGGACGCTTCCGGCGGGACGGGCGAAGGGCTTGACGGCGCGGCGAAGAGCATCGAGGGCATCGGCGACAGCGCGCAGCGCGCGGAAGAGGACGTGCAGGGCCTGGCGGAGAGCATCGGCGACGTCGTCGGGCAAAAGCTGATTGAGTTTTCGATCGGCAAAAAAGCGCTGGAAGGGCTGGCCGAGGGCGTGAAATGGGCGCTCGGCGAGGCCATACAAGGCCAGCAGGAGGACGCGCAGGCTAAAGCGTTGGCCGGAAGCGGCGAAGTCGCTGAGCGCCGCAAGGGGATTAAGGACGAGATCGATCGCAGGTGGGCCGGACAGCGCAGCGGCGACCAGACGGTCAGCGACGTGGCCGCCGTGGATACCGTGCTGGGCAACGCGGGCATTGACGATACGGCCTACGTCACGCGCATCACCAACATGGCCATCACGCTCGACCAGGTATTTGGTCAGGGCGTGCAGGACACGATGGACCGCGCGACGAGCATGGTCAATACGTTTGGCACGACCTATGACCACGCCATCGACCTGATGACCAAGGGGCAGCAGGATTTTTCCGACGGCGGCGCGCAGATGCTCAGCGCCTTTGAGGATTACAGCCAGACCTACAAGCAGCTGGGCTACGACGTGGATAACATGTACGGCGCCCTGAAAAGCGCGAGCAACGACCAGGCGCTCGGCAAGGACAGCAACCTCAACAAGGGCGTGGAGACCTTTGTCAAGACTTTGACCGGCGGCGGAAAAGAGAGCCAGCAGGTGCTCAAAGATTTGGGCGTGGAGATCACCGACCTGCCCAACAAGCTGCAGTCGGGCGGCGAGACGGCCGCCGAGGCCGTGCGGCTCGTGCTGACCAACCTGCAGGCGGTGCAGGACGAGGCCAAGCGCAACGATTTGGGCAAGGCGCTTTTTGGCGACAAAATCTGGATTGAGACCAACGGCCAGATTGTCGATACAATCCTCGCGGGCTATGAAAAAATCGGGGACGTGGCGGGCGCGACCGAAGATGCGATGACGGCCAAGCTGGATACGCTGAGCGACGCCGTGGCAGGCACAAAGGAGCGCATATCTCAGGAGGTGGGCGAGGCTTTTGAGCCGGCGGTTAACGGCGTCAAAGACACGCTGCAAACCCTCAATCAAAATATCGACGAGACCGGCGGCGTGATCAGCGGTTTTGGCAAAACAATCGGCGACGCAGTCAATGAGAGCGCGGCCAACATCGCGCAAAAATATGACGAGGGCAAACAGGCGTACCTCGAGATGGTCGAGCAGGCAGAGCAGGCGAAAACCACGACCAAGACCAGCGTCGAGGAGCTCTCCGCACAACGCGAAGAGCTGAGAAAGCAGCTTGACGATATCAACGAGCAGATTATGGAGTCCGACATGGCCGGAAATTTTGCCAAATCGGCGGAATTGATGGCCAAGCACGACGAGATTATCGCCCAAATCGGCGAGCTGTCCGAGCAGATGGCCGACGCATCCTCGGAGGCAGGTCAGGCGACGGCGGACGCGTTGGCCGACAAGAGCGACGAGATGCAGAGCGCGGGCGAAGAGCTGACGCAGGCGGGCATCGATGCGGTGACCGACAAAGCGTTGGACATGGAGGAGGCGGGCGAAACCGTCGGCGAGGCCGCCGTGGACGGCACGACCGGCGGCATGGGCAACCTGGCGCAGGTCGGCAACGACAGCGTTGACGGCCTGGTGGACACCATCAACGACCGCGAGAGCGACATGTACAACGCCGGCAAGCGCCTCGGCGGCGCTTTTCGGCGCGGCTACACGACGACCATGCAGATTCACAGCCCGAGCCGCGTCATGGCGGAGGCGGGCGAATACACCGTCGCGGGCCTGCTCGAGGCGTTTGACGACGCGGACGACCGCGTCCGGCAGGCGGGCGGCGCGCTGGCCGAGGCTTTCAGCCGCGGCTACAATGGCCGCAGTTCTGGCTATTCGCCCGCAGGAGACGCGCAAAGCGGCGCGGCGGGTATCTCTGCCGACGACATCGCCGAGGCCGTCAGAGGGGCGCTGAACGGCATGGGCTTGTATTTTGATGGCCAGCGCACGGGGCGCGTCGTCGCCGAGGGCGTGAGCAGGCAAATCGCCGACCGGTCGGCCTCGACCGTCAGCGGCCAAAGCGCGAGCCGAAAGGGGTGGTAGGGTGTACGATGATTTTGCGTTTAACGGCAAGAGCTGCCGAGATTTTGGCGCGAATGCGTTTTTTGGCGAGACCACCGTTATCGGCACGACAATCAGCCGCAATCTCTACGACCTGCCGGGCGGCGTCGAGGCCGAAATCGGCGAGGCAAGCTATAAGAGCGTCACGCGCAAGGTGACGCTCGTGCCGCTGGACGGGCGGGAGGCGGACGAAGCCTTCTGCCGCCGGATTGTCGGCTGGCTCTGCGCAAAACGCGGCAAGCTGATGCTGGACAGAGACCCCGGGCATTACCGCATCTGCAGCTTTGACAAGGCTGCCGAGCTGGACGGCAAAAACTGGCCGGACGGGTGCATCCAGCTGACGGCGACGCTGCAGGGGCTGAGCTTCGCGGCCCGGCCGCAGACGGTGAGCGCGGCGACGAGCGGCGGCCGGGCGGCTGTCGTCGCCGGATACGACACGGACGTGCCCGCGCCGCTCAAGCTGGATATCAAGGTGACGAGCGGCACGGTGACGGCGGCGACAATCACGGTCGGCGAGCGGGCGCTGGAGCTGTCCGGTCTGTCGGCGGCGACGGGGCAGGTCATCCGTTACGAGGCCGGAGACGCGCGCGCGGATATTCCGCCGTCGCTGACGGTTGCGGGCGCGCAGCGCTTTGACGCGGTCAAGCGCTGGCAGCGGCTGAAGGTCGCGCGGGGGCAGACCATCCGCGTCGCCCTGACGGGCGGCGAAGCGAGCGTGACGGCCTATCTGCGCGGGAGGTGGATGGTGTGATTGAGCTGATGGAGAGCGACGGCGTGACGCTCAAAACGCCGATCGACACGGCCATCCGGTGCGGCTATGTGCAAAATCTCAACGACCTGGACACGGCGACGCTCGAGATGGCCATCGACGACCCCATCAACGCGCTGATTGACGTGCCGACGAGCTGGGTGCGCCTGACGGACGGTGAGGATTATATCGGGCTGTTTAGGGTCAAATCCGCCGTCCACGCCGAGCAGGAGAGCGGCGGCACGGTGACCTACGAGCTGGAGAGCGCGGAGTGCACGCTGCTTGACGACATGCTGATCGGCCACCACGAGCTGGGCGGCACGGACCTGACCACGAGCTGGGTGATGAGCTATATCCTCGCGCGTCAATCGACGGCGCGCTGGACGCTCGGACGGTGCGACTTTGCCGACCAGTATCAATACAATTTTGAGGACGTCACGCTGCTTGAGGCCATCATGTCGCTGGGTGAGGTGCTGGTGGACGAGTACGGCGTCGAGTTTGACGCGCAGACGCTGCCGTGGACGGTGCGCTTGGTCAAGCTCGGCCAGGACGCGTCAAAGGCGCTCGTTTACGGGCGCAACGTCAGCGCCATCCGGAGGACGATAGACGGGCGCATTGTGACGCGGCTGGTCGGCCGGGGCTACGGCGAGGGCGACAACCAGCTGACCGTGGCCAGCGTGAATGATGGCCGGGATTACATCGACGCGGATGCGGCGACGATGGCTCGCTACGGCGTGCGCGTCGGCCTGCATGCCGACCTGCGGCAGACCGACCCGCAGACGCTGCTGGCGCGGATGCGGGCGATTTTGGAGAGCGGCAAGCGGCCGCAGGTCTCCTACGAGGCGACGTGCGTCGATCTGCACATGCTGACCGGCGAGAGCTGGGACGATGTGCGCGTCGGGGAGCGCGTGCTGGTGCTCGACGAGGCGTTTGGCGACACAATCAAAACGCGGGTAACGAGCCGCGCGAAGGACGACATGGAGGGCGACCCCGGCAACGTCAAAATCAAGCTCGACAGCGGCGTGCGCGACACGGCGGAGGAGCTCAACGAGATTTTGGACAAAATCGGCGTGCAGGAGCTCTACAGCCAGGGGGCGACCAACCTGTACAGCATGCAGATATCCGACAGCTGCGACGAGGGACACCCGCTGGAGATGTCCTATTATGTGCCCGGGAACGTGCTGCGGATTAACCGCTGCCTGCTCAAGTGGCAGATTGAGGCCTACCGCAGTTACGCTAAGCTGGCCAAGTCCGGCGGCGGAAGCGCGCGGACGAGCCAGGAGGGCGGCGGCGGCACGGTGACGATACCGCAGACGACCATCTCCGTCGGCGTCAAGTATTCCGGCGACCCCGCGGACGCGGAAGGCAGCGCGGTGTCGCTGACGGGCGGGCCGAAGGATTATCTGGGCAATGTCCAGACTGCGACGGATAAGGCGGGCAACCACAGCCACAATTTTACGCATGTGCATGCGATTGCCGGACATGCCCACGATTTTACGGGCACGGAAAAGACATACTCCATTGCGCACAACCACAGCCTTGCAGGCTCCGGCGCGACGGCGACTGGCGCGATCTACTCGGGCAACAAAAGCATCAAGGTGACGCCGGAGGGCACGGTCGAGAGCAGCGGCACGCTGTGGACAACGGGCGCGTATGACAGCGTAGAGGGCGGCGGAAAGCAGGCGACGGCCGAAAACGGCAGCCATAGCCACAACTTTGCGCATGTGCACGACATGCCGCACGTGCACAGCATCGCCCACGAGCACGTCATCCCGTCGATGCGATTTGACCTTACGCCGCACACGCACAGGGTGACCATCCCCGACCATACGCATGATATTGAGTACGGCATCTATACGGGGACGCGCGCGAGCTCGGTGACCATCAAGGTGGACGGCAACGCGATTCCCGCCGAGGATATCGGCGAGGAGAAGGAGATTGATATCGCCAAATACATGTCCGCCAACGCCGACGGGCGCGTCACGCGCGGCACATGGCACAAGGTATCCTTTGTGCCGGACAAGCTGACGCGCATCACGGCCAACCTGTTTTTCCAGGTGTTCATTCAGTCGCGGGGCGCGGGCGATTATTGATTAAGGAGTGTATAACCGTATGGATGTATTTATCCAGAGACAATCGGTCGATTTGGCCAGAGACAACCCCATCCTGGTGCGCGATCAGCCGCTTATCAAGGGCGACGCCAACGCCTTGCAGTGGGTTGTGACGGTGACCAAGGGCGGCGTGCCCGTCAATCTGGCCGGCGCAACCGCCACGCTCTACTGCGCCCGCGGGGACGGCGAAGAGGCGAGCGGCGGAACGACGTGGAGCGGCGCGACGGCAACGGCGGACGGCGTTGTCACGGCAGTGCTGCCGCAGGATGCGGCCAATGTGTCCGGCCCTGTCGGCTGTGCGCTGCGCATCGCGCGCGACGGCGCGAGCGTTACCGTGGCGCGCATGGCCGTGCTGGCCATCGACCCCAACGGGAGCGATATTATTGACGTCGGCAAGCGCGTCCCGAGTCTTGACGAGCTCCTGGCGGCGGTCGAACGATGCGAGGCGGCGGCTGCCGCGGCGGAAAGAGGCGCGAATACGGCAAACACGGCGGCCAATAACGCCAACGCTGCGGCAACAAAAATCACAAAGATGACCGTTTCCGCGTCCGGCCTCGCGACTGGCGCAGCGCCGACGGTTGCGGTGCAGACGGTCGGCGACCATTATAATTTGGCGTTTGGCATCCCTGCGGGGCAAACAGGGCCGAAGGGGCCGAAAGGCGACCCGGGGGCAATCGACAACCTCGAGGAGAACGTGGCGCGCGAGGTTGCCAAGCTCAACCTCAGCGTACTGACAAACACGGATATTGATGCAGCAATCGCGGCCGGGGAGGCGTGACCATGCGCCAGAAAAATGTGATATTAAAGGCGGTGAGACTCGATGGGGTATTTGGATGGGGGCGGCTTGACGTATCTGTGGCGTAAATTCAGGGCGGCGCTCAGCAAGCACGCGCCGCCGCGCAATCTGCTGGATAACAGCGATTTCCGGAATTCGGTTGCGCAGGCAGGCATCGCGGGCATGCACGGCAACGCACGCTATGCGCTGGACAGATGGTACAACAAATATGACCACGGGACGTTTTCGCAGGATGCGGCCGGCCTGCATATGACATACAAAGGCAACCACTGCTATGCCAGTCAGATACTCGACTTGTCAGCGTATGTAGGCAAACCGCTGACCCTGGCCGTGAAATTTGCGGAGGGTCTTGTTGTTGGACACTGCGAGTCGTTTGCGTTGGGTACAACTGCAATATACGATACGAGTATTGAAGGCCTTGTGGTCGATCTCAAAGACAGCACGGTAGATATTATCGTTACTGCGGCGGATGCAACGCGCACGGTTGAGTGGGCGGCCCTATATGAAGGCGTTTATACGGCTGATACTTTGCCGCAGTATGTGTCTAAGGGGTATGCGGTAGAGCTGGCGGAGTGCCAGAGATATTATGCGCATGATGGAGGGCTGAGCAGCTTTTGCTTCGGCGCGTCGTCGGGGCAGTATCTTGCGCAGCGTTTTCCCGGCACGATGAGGTGCGTGCCGACGGTTACGCTTGTCGGCCAGAACGGGATTGGCGTAACGCTGCTAAATGTATATGATTCCGGCTTTTTAGTCAGAAATGACACAGAGAATACATCGCAGTTTGGCTGGGAAGCAAACGCAGATTTGTGAGTGAGGTGAGCTATATGGATATGCAGATTGAGCCTTATAAGGTGTTTGTCCTCACGGACGCGGAAAGCCGCGTGACGGCCATCAACAGCAGCGCATTTGTGGACGGAGACGGCTGGACGCAAATCGACGAGGGCTACGGAGATCGCTGCCATCACGCGCAAAACAACTACCTGGCCAAGCCGCTGACGGATGAGCGCGGTGTGTATCGCTACAAGCTCGTTGACGGCGTCGTCGTGCAGCGCACGCAGGCCGAGATGGATGCGGACTACGCGGCGCGGCCGGCACCCGAGCCGACGGCGGAAGAAAAGGAAAAGACCTTGCTCAAAGCGCAGATCCGGGCGCTCAGCGACCGAAACGATTTTTTGGAGGACTGCGTGGCCGAAATGGCAGGAATTGTGTATGCGTGATCTGGCCATCTGGGCGACGCTGAAAATCATGGGGAAAGGGGGTGAAACGATGATGGCGATGTTTTTTGCGCAGCGCGTAATCCTTGGCAAGACCGAGTTTAAGCATGTCCCGGCCAAGCTCAAGGCGCAGGTCAAAGAGTTGCTGGTGGACGCGGGTCTGCCGGAGCTGGCGGAAGAATAACCGACAACGCCCCGCCCGTGTGAGCGGGGCAAACTTTCATGAAAGCAAAAGGAGCAAGATATGGATAACAAGGTTATTGAGATTGTAAGAAGCTATATTGTTGACCATTTGGACAAGTCCGACAAGATGCCAGAGTTTGATGTGTTTGTGGTCTGGAAGTGCAAGGCGCTCCAGAACTGGAAGTATCTGCTGTCATCCACATTGTTTGACGGCATGTATTACGAGATGACCTATAACGGCGACAAGAAGGAATGGTATCTTGACGCTTATAAGAAGTTTGAGAACAGGTGCATCCCGGATTAAAGAGGGCTACTTTGAACTTGAGTTAAACGAGGGAGAGATCGTGATGCGTGATATCATTCTGGCGCTTGACCGTTTTGGCGATCAAGCGCTGCTGCTTGGCCGTGTCCGCGAAAATCGCGCGACGCGGGTATTGATCGACCTAAAAAGCATATTGAGCCAGTATCCGGATGCTATTGCGTCGATCACGGTCAAGCCACCTGGCCGGCCGGAGTATCCGGCGACGGTGAAACAAGAGGGCGGTATCCTGACGTGGGAGATCACGAGAGCGGATCTCTGCAATAAAGCCGGAAGCGGGCAAGCCCAAATCACAATTCAAGACGCGGACGGTACAATCATCAAGACCGCAATTGCCCGTACGCGCATCGGCGAGTCTCTTGTCAACGAAACCGACCCAGCGCCTGATCCGGTGGAAACATGGATCGACAAGGCGACCGGCACGCTGGCCGACGTTGAGCGGGCAGGAAACGCCGCGCAGGCAGTCGCGGACGAAGTACAGCGGCGGTTGGATGATGGCGACTTTGTAGGGCCGCAAGGCCCGAAGGGAGACAGAGGCGAAACAGGCCCGATCGGCCCGCAGGGACCCAAGGGCGAAAAAGGAGACAAGGGGGACAGAGGCGAGAAGGGAGACACCGGCCCGCAGGGTGAAACGGGCGCAAAGGGAGACGCGTTTACCTTTGCCGATTTTACGCCCGAACAACTCGAAAGTTTGCGAGGGCCTAAAGGTGATACGGGTGCAACCGGGGCGCAGGGACCCAAGGGCGAAAAAGGAGACAAGGGCGACACGGGCGCAAAAGGCGAGCCGGGGAAAGATGCTGTCATCGACGCGACGCTGACAAAGGAGGGCGAGGCGGCGGACGCGGCCACAACGGGAAAGCGGCTGGCGGAAATCGAGGAGACTGTTGCCGAGAAGGCCGACAAAGTGCGCCAGAACATCCTGATCGGCAGCGAAACTGGCAATCCTGTATCTGTCTCTGACGCTTTTTCCGCGCCGCTGTGCGGGTTGACGGTATACGGCAAGAGTACGCAGGATGGAACGCCGACGCCCGACAGCCCCGTGCCGATTGTGAGCGCTGGGGATGACGGGACGATTGCCGTGAAGGTGACAGGGAGAAATCTGTTGTATATCCCAGATGATAAAAGGACAGTGAGAGGGGTTACTATTACATCTAAAAACGGGATAATATCCATTTTGGGCACAGCCACCGAAGATGGGTATGTGTACCTTGCCGTTAAACAGATTAGTATACATGGCTTGGCGCTTTTGTCTACAAACGTTTTTAACCCGGTCGCAAAACTTGTATCAGAATCTTGGAAGGTGTTGCTTGAACAAAACAAAGCTAAAAACATACAAGAGACAATAACACGGCTCTGTTTTGTTGTGAAGAAGGGAACAAACTACGATCTTAATGACATAAATGTGCAGCTCGAACTTGGTTCAACCGCCACCGCCTACGAACCCTATCACGAGCAAACGCTTACCCTGCAAACGCCGAACGGCCTGCCCGGCATCCCTGTCACATCCGGCGGCAACTACACGGACCCGACAGGCCAGCAGTGGGTGTGCGACGAGGTGGACTTGGGAAAAGGGGTGCGGGTGCAGAGGGTTGATAAAACCTCCTTTGACAACACCAAAACGCTTGCCGAGCAAAATGCAATCCTTGCCACCCCCGTCGAAACTCCGCTCACCCCCGCCGAACTTGCTGCCTACAAAGCGCTAACTACCTACGCGCCCAACACCGTGGTGCAAGCGAGCGACGGCGCAGGGTTGAAACTGGATTACCAAAAAGATGTGAATATCGTGATTAAAAATCTTGAAGACACGATTGCGTCTATGACTACAGCCTAAAGGAGGAAAAGCATATGGCAATCAAAAGCAAAGCCCGGCACGATCTGACTCTGCGCAGCATCAAGCGCGAGATCGCCGCCGGACGGGATGTGGCCTATTGGCTGGACAAGGCATACACCCATCTTGATAACGGGCTTCTCACCGATGCGGATATCGGAGAGATCGAGACGCTGGCACAGACATACTACGACGCGCTGGACGCGGAAAATGCGAAGGGAGAGGCTGACGACGGCCTTTCAATCGTCTGAGGAGGCAAAACCATGATTATTCTTGGCATCATCATCGGCGGCGTGATCATCTTCGCGGCCGGCTGCCTGGTTGGCCGCTTCATCCGCGCGGGAGGTGCGTGGGATGATTAAGGCGAGCGCACTGATCAAGCTCTTTCGGCGCATGCTGGACGAGCACTGGGCGTATGAGTCGGGCGCGGCGCGCGAAGGCTGCGTGGATTGCTCGGGCGCGTTTGTCTGGGCATACAAGCAGCTGGGCGAGAGCATCGAGCACGGCAGCAACTCCATCGCTCACTTACACGTCGGCGAGTATGTGCCCGTATCGGAGGCAAAGCCCGGCTACGCGGTCTTCAAGCTGCGCGAATGGCACAAGGACGACAGCGGCAACCGCTGGTTTGACCAGCAGCCCGGAGACTGCTACCACATCGGCCTGATGGGGCGGGATGGGCGCGTGCTCAACGCGCAGAGCACCAAGACAGGCTTTGTCGCGTCGCCTGCGTCGCAAAATTGGGCTTTCGCCGCGCCGCTCAAGGCGGTGGACTATTCGGACGACGAGGAGGTGGACAAGGCCATGTTTGGCAACGCGACGGTTAAGACGCAGACGGCGGGGAGCTATGTCAACCTGCGCGAGGGCGCTTCCACGCGCGCGGCGGTGATCGGCAGGGTCTACGACGGCGAGCGCGTCAACGTGCTGCGCGAGGCGGGGCCGGGTTGGATTTACGGCAGGACGCAGGCGGGCGCGGAGGGCTACATGTCGGCGGATTACATCGTCGAGGATGTGCCGGAGACGGGCGGCGGCAATACGGCCGACACGGGCGGCGAAACGGATCAGACGACCACGCTGACCGACGGCAGCGGCGCGTATGTGACGCTGGTCGGCAAGTGGCGGATTACTAATGACTGATGAGGTGAGGGACAGGTGGACTTGATGACATGGCTTCCGGCGGTTGCGAGCGCAGTCGGCAGCCTTGCGGGCGTGCTTGCATCCAACAAGCTGATGCAGTATCGCATCCAGCAACTTGAGAGCAAGGTCAACAAGCATAACAGTATTGTCGAGCGCACGTACAAACTTGAGGGCGAGGTCAAAGAGCTTCAGCACGACGTGCGAGATTTGAGAGGAGATATCAAGGTATGAGGATCAACTGGTTGGTACGCTTTCGCAATAAGACGTTTCTGGCGTCGTTTCTGGCGCTGGTGATCGCATTTGTCTACAATCTGTTGGCGCTGTTTGGCGTGACGCCGACGGTGCAGCAGGACGCGCTGCTGACCGCCGTCAACGCGGTTTTGACGGTGCTGGGCATGATCGGCGTGATCGCCGACCCGACGACCAAGGGCATCAGCGACAGCACGCAGGCGATGACATACGACAAGCCCAAGGAGGGATAAGGGAGGCGGTTTCCCGTGCGCCTCGACTTTGACAGGCGCACCAAAGAGGAGATCGCCGCCCGCTGCGGCTTTGACCAGCATGTCCGGCTCGGGCCGGTCTTTGACCTGCTCTGGCGCGGTTACAGCATCGTGCAGATCAGCATGGCACTGGATATGTCGCCCGCGACCGTCAGCCGCAGCATTCGCGAGATCAAAAGACGGATGTCTGCATCTATATATACAGATGATAATACCCCTGCCTGATGGCAGGGGCTTTTTTATGCGAAAAAATAAATAAAAAAGATTTATAAAACACTTGACAAGTAAATTAAAATGATGTATAATATAGCCATAAGAAACAAGAAAACAACCTGACAGGAGGAAATCAAAATGAAGTACAACAAGCAGATCATTATGAAGCGCGCGTGGATCATGGTCAAGAGCTTCGGCCTGAGCCTGAGCGTTGCGCTCAAGGGCGCGTGGGCGCTGGCCAAGGCGCTGATCGCCGCCGAGAAAGAGGGCAAGGAATCCGGCTGGAATTACAAGGTTGTTTGCAATGACTGGGCGAAGGGCGGCCACAATCGCACCTACGTTTCCGCGCGCATCTACACAAACGCTTGGAACCGCAAGCGCGATCTTGAGATCGGCTACATCGACAACATGACCGGCGCGCTCGTCGCCGCGTAAAAAGGAGGAAAAACGAATGAACGTTATAAAAAATGGAGAAAAAAAGCAGATGTCTTATGAGGAAATCTGCAAGGAGCTCGGTTTCGTCGCCGCGTGTAAATTTGTTAAAATTACAAACAGGGGGACGATCACGTTTTACTGCGGAAAGCCGGACGAAGTCCGGGCACTTTACAAAGCCGTCCTTGATTGCGGATTTAAGCCCGCTTCTTCTTTGGTCCAGGCAATGCAATCGCATTGGTTCTGGTAAAAAGAAAATCGGGAGATCACTCTCCCGATTTTCCCCTTGCCTTGTCCAGCTACCAAACAGCCACTAGATAAGTCAATGTGTTCATTTCAATCCACACGGAAGCATTGCTCCCGAGACGCTTGTATTATACAGTAATCAATACAGTTTTGTCAAGGAGGAGACGTAAAAAAATATGAACATCAAACAGCTGCGCATCCTGCGCGGAATGAGTCAAAAAGAGCTTGCGGATAAGATGGGTATATCCGCTCAACAGCTCAACAACTATGAGAGCGGCGCGAGCAATCCCGGAAAGAAGATTCTGCCCGCGCTGGCGGATGCGCTGGGTGTATCGACGGCCTATCTGCGGGGCGACGCCCAGCGGTTGGCTGTCTATGATTGGGAGACCAGGCGCACGCTGGCGCTGCCCATCATGGCCGAGACGGTGATTGATGATTACGGCATCTTTTACCTCGTCGAGCACCCGGATGTGGGCATCATGGCGGTGATCCAGTCCGAGGGGGTGCAGTTTACGCTGTCGGACTGGCAGGGCGAGCAGCCGATGACCGTCGATGAGATCGGCGGCATGCGCTGGGTTGACAGCCGCGGCGAAGACGCGATCATGTACAAGGGGCTGCCGCGCATCCTCGTCGGCGGCGAATTCGGGGGGCGATAATATGCCGCGAAAGCTTAACATGCAGGTCGGCGACGTGTTTGGCGACCTCAAAGTCCTGCGGATTTGGCGGCTGCCGGAAGCGTCGTCTAAGACACGATGTGACGCGGAATGTCTGAGATGCGGCAGCGTAAAGTCGTACTACGCGAGCAGCTTGATCGCAGGCAAGACAACGTCGTGCGGTTGTAAGGCGGTGGGCAAGATTACGCAGGCGTGCGTGATCTGCGGAAAGCCGTTTGACTCATACCGTTCGGACAACCGCGTGACCTGCTCGGATGCCTGCCGCCGTCTTCGGGCGGCGAAGTCGTCGCATGACAAGCCGCGCAAGTGGGGAGAGGACGCGAAAAGGCGACGCGCGGAAGACCCTGACATTAAGGCGCGGATGGACGAGTTACAGCCGCGCGCTTTGCAAGCAGCGCTTGCAAAACCGGAGGGGCAGCGCGGGCCGCAAAACCGGGGAAGCAAGATCTGGGTGCTGGTCGATCCGAGCGGGAATCAAGTACCATGCACCAATCTGCTCGACTGGGCGCGCAACAATTATCGGCTCTTTGAGCCGCAAACCCCGGAAGAGGAGCGAGATATCGCCGCAAAACGTATAGCAAGCGGTTTCAAAAAGATTGCGGCAAGCATGCGCGGCAACCCATCGTGCAAGGGATCTTTGTATCACTATAAGGGATGGGGGCTACTGTCCTTGCCCATCACGCCCGCACATAGGCGCAAGCCGAATGACCCAGATCAATAGCGTTTATTCCCTGCCTTGCGCAGGGAGTTTTTTTGACTTGAAAATAAATAAAAAAGATTTAGAAATCGCTTGACAAATAAAACAAAATGATTTACAATATACTTGTAAGGAACAAAGAAAACAACCCGACCGACAGGAGGAAGAAACCATGAAAGAAAAGTACAAACAGCAGCTTTCCACCGCCGCGCGTGAAATCCTCGAACACTCCGGCCTGAGCTTTGCCCTCATGGGCGACAAGATGGCCGTGTCGCCGCGTAACAAGGCCGTCAAGTTGGTCAAGGCGCATCCCGCCGAGATGCAGGAGATCAAGGTCGCGATGCTGGCCGAGGAAGCCGAAGAGCACGAAACCGCCGAGCGCCGCCGCGCTTTCCGCGCGACAATTCCGGGGCTTGCGGAAATCGAGGCCGCCGATGAAGCGTTTTTTGCTTATCGACGGGCGTTTGCCAGGGCGATGGATTCCGGCGACGGCGTTTATCCTAAGCCGCCGAAGGAAAACACCGACGAGCTGCGCGAACGCTACCCGATGGCGGCCGCGATGCTCCGCGCCGAAAGCTACTCCCGCGCGGCCAATTACCACAAGGCCAGCGCAGGCAGAAAAGCCGTCGAGCGAATCCTTGATGGTGAGGATTGGGAAAAGGCCATCAGCGACATGGAGACCGAGTGGGACGCAGCAGTGAGCGAGCATATGTGGGACTGATAAAAACCTGATATCAATATGACGCGTATCTGACAGGTGCGCGTCCTTTTTTTGTGGGAAAATGGGGGCAGAAAGGAGGGAGCATGATGGAATACAAAGAGTATGCTTCCAAAGGCGTGGCCGGGGCCGGTCTGGGTCTGGGCATCGCCGGTACTGCGCTCGGCGTCCTCAATGGCGGCGGTGCGCTCTGCAACCTGTTCGGCGGCAATCGCGCGAACAATGCGGCCACGGATATGGCTGCGGCGATGATGATGGCCAATGGCGCGGCGCGTACGGTCGGCTGCACTTGCAGCGAGGACCACACGATCAACCGCTACGAGGCTGCGCAGTCTGCGCGTATCGCGGAGCTGGAGACCGAGGTCAAGCTGCGTGACGCCAACACCTACACGGATAGCAAGATGCTGGACATGTACAAGTACATCGACGGCAGACTGCGCGGCGTGGAAGGTCAGCTGGCTCAGCAGGCGGTCTACAATGCGACCAACAACGGCCTGATCGGTTGTCTGCAGGAGCAGGTCGCGGCGCTCCAGGGCATGACTAAGATGGTCATCCCTGACACCAACATCTGCCCGCTGCCGATGCAGCGCTACAACTCCTGGACGGCACCGACAACTGCGGCGTCCAGCGCGAGCACGGGAGGCTAAGTGACGGATGGCGACTTTGCAGCAGGTCGCCGCGGGTGTGGCGCACTACTATGACCTGGTAGTGCGCCCATCTATTAGCGGCGCGAAGGGGATTGTCTACGGCGTGGCCGTCGGCATAGCTGCGGCAAACCCGGAGCGGATTGCCGGCAAGTATCTGCCCACGCTTCGCGCGCTGGGCATTATGTCAGACGATGGGTGCATCGACGTCGGAGCGGTGGCGGTGCAGCTCAAGGACCAGATGGCCAAGGCGGGCGGCCGCATGACTATCCAGATCGGGCAGGACAGCATGAGCTTCACGCCCGACGACGTGGATAAGCTTATCGACCAGATCAACGCGATTAAGGCGTGAGGAGGATGAGAGCATGTGGACGGTGGAGTCGATCAAAGAGGTCAGGGAGCAGATTAAGCATTGCCCGCAGACGCTGGGCAATGTCCGCGACTATGCGCTGCTGTCGATTGCGATGGATGCGCTCGGCGAGGATTGTAACGGCGACGAGCCGATTACCATGGCGCAGGCGCAGGCATGGGTGGAGCACATGGACAACGCCGATGCTTCGCGGCCGCACGGCGGGCGTTGGACATATGCCGACGCTGCGGAGCTTGGGCGCAAGCTCGGCGTGCCGGATGCGCAGATGATTGAGTTTTTTGTCGCGCTCAATATGATCTGGTCGGACTACGGGCCGACGATTTCGGCAGCAGGCATCAACACGCCGGATTTTTACGCCAAGCTGGCATGGGCATTTATCGACGACAAGGATGCCAAGCCGCACAAGGTCGCGCGGTATATGCACGCCATTGCCAAGGCATGAGGTTTTTCTGACGGCCGCACGGTTTTCGTGCGGCTGCTTTTTTTTATGCGCGTTTGCCGCCTAGCGGCAGCGACCGGGTTTCCCACGACGGCATTGGCAAAACCGCACAAAACATGCGGGGCGGAGGGGGTACCCCCGCCCCGTTTTGAAACAAAAAGCGCATGTCATCAGCAC